>Ga0208032_1000111_pt1 | contig 69571 bp, 75 predicted proteins | sample MalvirAntarct_66_FD_184254 | JGI IMG/M metagenome (GOLD analysis project Ga0208032, IMG submission 184254) | Marine viral communities from the Global Malaspina Expedition - Malaspina viral metaG Antarct_66 (SPAdes) (version 2) | ecosystem: Environmental > Aquatic > Marine > Oceanic | place: West... | reverse complement strand
AGAAACCTGGTACAACCGAAACAGAAGACATTCAGCTCTGGGTAACCGCACAATACTGGAATTTGAACAATTAATGCAATTTAAAAATGTAGCTTAACTTTTTGTCCCGTTTATTGTTGCAAGTTCACATACCTGATCGTAGCTTACTTAAAACAACAGATACGAAGTCCGTACTCGGTCTATGAAATGACGCAAATTCTTGGAATATCGACCTTTGCCAAAACACCTGTAAATGAACTGTTTACAGAAAAACATATCAATCAAAATATCAAAGAACAACTTAACTTATTTAATAACAGCGATTTATAAACGCAACAGTATTACTAGAGGAACATTATTTGTAAAATAATCTAATTAGTAAGGGCATGTAGTTAAATACAGCGAAGCAAATATTGTTCTTTAGCTAAATTATTTATTCTTGCAATGCTACACGTTTTTGGGCCATTAATTTTGCGATAACCTTTTCCAGTTTCTTAGGTTTGTCCGCATACTTTTCTAAATCAATAATTTCTACTTTTCTGAAGTCAACAGGGTGACTTTCGCTTTGAAGGGAAACGCTTCCCGACTTTAGGAGTTCCCCTTCTTCCGATCCCTTAATCGGATCTAGCTGGGGTTTGTTATAACGCATAACCTCTTCCCCATTTACATAATGTACAATTAAAGAGTCCCCTAGAACAAGGACTTCCGATCTTACCCATTGATCCCCGTGGTAGGTTTTGGAGGATGAATTGGTGCAATGTTGTTTTACTATTTTGCCATCTTTTACATATTGGGTGCCAGGTGTACATAGATTTGCCGTGGAACGTTCATCTTTGCCATTGCCCCCAAGTAGCTGTACTTCAATGGAATTCGGGAAATCCTGGTCTACCGTCATGGTTGCCGGATCTTGACCATGGATCATAATGCCACTATTTCTGTAGGCCCAACCTGGGCCTTCATTGACTTGATCCCCAACAAAGCGGTATTCGACCCCTATTATATAAGACGAATATGGCTGTTTGTAGAACAAATGCCCGAATTGTTCATCAAATTTGGAGTATTGATCATATCTTACTTGAATATTTCCGTCATTTACCTGAAAAGTATTTCCGAAATTATCGTTTAATTTATGGTGTCTTATTTTTATTTGCCAGTCATTTAAATCCTTTCCATTGAACAACTGTTTCCACTTAAAATTTTTTTGAGCAGAACATTCACTGGAGATTAGACCTAGACCAATGACAAATAAAATGGTATAAAGTGCTTTGCTGGATTTGGCTTTCATAAGATAAATTATAGTTTAACAGGTCTAAAATAGTATTTTATATTAAGACATCGGGCCGATCATAGAGGACATTTATCTTTTTGATTCAAAAGGTAAATACGGTTTTGGTTTGTAACTTAAGTTGGGCTCCTTTAATCAAATGATTTCGGCTAGAGAAAATGGTATTACCTCTAGCCTTTAATGGAATAAATGATTCACAACCAAGCTTGAGGATAAGTACTGGTGTTTTATCGATGGGAGCAATTACCTTACGGTTAGCCCTTAGCCCCGTCCGAACATGTTGAAAGTGGAAAAGCCGGTATCTTATGCCGTATTTTTGTTTAGCCCGCTTTCGCTCAAATAAATTTGGCTCGGCGCCCAAAACAAAAAAGGCAGAGCTTTTGTTCTGGGAAAGTTATGTGGGTGTTAAATGTTGTTATAAGGGCGGGAATTACCTCACTTTGTTCGGTGAGTCCCGGTCGAACATGTTGAAAGTGGAAAAGCTGGCATCTTATGCCGCATTTTTGTTTTGTCCGCTTTCGCTCAAATAAATTTGGCTCGGCGACCAAAACAAAAAAGGCAGAGCTTTTGTTCTGGGAAAGTTATGTGGGTGTTAAATGTTGTTATAAGGGCGGGAATTACCTCACTTTGTTCGGTGAGTCCCGTCCGAACATGTTGATAAGAAAAGACCAGTCCTTGCAGGACTGCTAATTTTGTTCCTTACCTTTTTGCCCAAATAAATTTGGCAAAAAGGGAGAAACAAAAAAACCAAAGCTTTCGCTTTGGTCTTTCTTCATTTGTACTCGAGGCGGGACTTGAACCCGCACGGACTAATGTCCATTGGATTTTTTGTCCAATTGGGAGGAGGCGGAGCATAGTAGGAGGAGGGAGAGTGTTATGGGGTATGGGATTGTTATACTACAAGTAATTTTAAAAACTTTGGAGTCAATGTAGAACCGATAGAATTATTACGAACAGTACAAGAATTTCATAAGATTAATGAAACACCACCTTAAATCAAGATTGGCGCGCTGAAAAGGTATTCCTTTAAATTGTCGATTGTCCATTTTTTGGGTAGTGTCCCGAAAAAGAGTCTTTCAGTGACATATTGTGAATAGCTTTCAATAATTCTATATATAAACGATCATCCCTTATGATGTTTTCTTTCGTTAAGGCTGGTTTATTGGTTTTCTAATAGCGTCCTGTATTTAATTTTAAGCTGTTGGTATTTCTCCATATCATCCTTGGAATGATTTCCGAATTCGTCTCAATTATCATTTTTAATGTTATTAGCCCATAGAAATATAAGGATTCTTTCAAATTCATCCGTGGAGCCTTTTATTTCAATTCTTGCCATATAATAATTGTGGATTTGGAGATTGATTTTAGCCAAGGTCTTTATTAGGTTTTCGCATTTATCGCTTTATGAAATAGCTAATTAGTGTAAGGTCTGAACTGTCAGATTCATCCTTGATGACTTTAAACCGTTAATTTTAATTTCCAATCAATATATTTATAGGTTAAAGTTCTGAGAACAAATCCTTGATTCCAAATAAGGTCAAATTTATGAGATTCTATTTCCATATCATCCGTAGCAATACGCCCCAATCACAATCTGAAAGATGACAAGCACCCCACATTTGGATATAAAATCGATTATTGTCATAACGAATATTAAATTTCATAATGGATTCTATTTTCTCATCTTCGTTCATCCCTAAGCCGCTAAAGACGTCATTTACAAGTTCTTTCAATACCGAATTTTTGGAAATTGTTGATATTGCCACTTTGTTGACAAAGTAATTCTTCATCTAAACTTTTCACCACATTATTATCTTTGTTTGTTGTCTTGTTTTTGTAACTCGAAACCGTAATAAAAATAAAGATTATGTAAAAGATTGTTTTCATGGTTGTTGAATTTGCTCTTTTTATGTATAAAACCTATCTTAAATCTATAATAGAAGTGAATTGCCCCGACACCGAGATGGTGGTCCACGATATTTCTTCCCAATTGATCCTAGTCGTAGCCCATCCCGTTTGGGAAGCGATTGGATTTGGATTGCATTAATATAAATGTTGAGACAATGGCCTAGGCGCATAAGATCATTAACTTGGCCTTGAATTCATAGGCCTTCTTGGTGACCCTATCGATGAGCTTAACTCCTTTTGCCCCTTTCGTATCTTGATCTTACATTATCTCATGTAGGATGGAACCGGGTCTCAACGACATATTTGCGGTACGTTCGGCAGCAGGCAAGGTAGATGAACTACTGCTAAATTACGCCCCGGACGGGCTACCCCGAATGCATCGGTTTCGGAACATGCAATGTTGCCGCCCTTCGAATTTTTTGGTTGCCGTATCTTGACGACCTTTCCTGCCGTGTCCACACTGCCATCAAAATTCTCGCCCACCTTTTCCCGAAATCGTTGTTCGACACAATTAAGGGCCATCATCGGTAGTAACTGGCCATCGGGTAATTATTCCAACCCTAGATTTTCTCCCTACACTCCAATGTAGGTCTCTGTTTTATCTTACCAAGGGGCGATATCCTTATATCTAACGGGCTAATCCACTGGGATTCCCTCTCGCTGGTTGGCGGTAAAATTGATATCGCTCCAACAGTAACTATGTCGCCCCCACATGATAGAACGCCCACCCACATGGTAGCCACGCATCCAGTCAAAACGTTTGATTTCGTTATAGGGGTGTTCCAAATCGTTCGCGAACCACAGGGCACTCGCCGCATTGGTCGTGTACCCGGTCCTAATTTGCTTTGGTTGATTTTTAAATCTTCTTGGGTAGGTTGTCCCTCCGTTTGGTAGGTCTCAAGGATCTTTATAGGCAATCGGATAGTCCTAGATATGGCGTACCATCTTTTCCCGCTCCAGAACCAAGGTCTGAAGACCGTTCTCACAAAGTTCCTTGGCGACCCAGCCACCGCTGATGCCGGTTCCCACAACAATTGCATCTTAGGATTGCTCTTCTTCGTTGTTATAGAATTTTTTCATCGTCAAATCTTTTAAAAAGCCGTTCATTCTTTCGCTATCTTAAAATGTATTAATGACTTTGTGTGCACATTTTTATCATCTTTGAGCATTTGGTTTTCTAATCGGACACCATAGTTCATATAACCATTTGTCAATTATCTATACCCTGTAGTCTTTCAGAAACCTTAAATGGGGAAGAAAGGTGAGTAAAAGCATTGTTGTACGTACCATTTGATAGGAAACCCAATTAGCCAACCTATTAAATATACCTGCTCTTTGTCTAAGACGCTCCTTTGTAATTTCGCTACACTCGTTGATAACTTTTTCAAAGTCGGCGCGAAGGTTTTCGGCAAATTCTACGGAGTGAATTTCCACGTTCATTTCAATACTACCGTAGCAACTAAGACTGTTCAGGTTAAATGAGCCTACAGTGGACCATTTTTTGTCTACCACGGAAGCTTTACCATGCACCACGGATCTGTTCCACTCATATATCCTCATATGGTGGTTTAAAAAAGAGGAATACAAATGTTGGGTTGCCCTACATACCAACGGCACATCACTAATGCCTGCTAAGATTACCGTTGTCTTTATTCCTCTTTTACAGGCTTTTTTCAATGCCTTTGCTATTATGCTGCCAGGTAAAAAATACGAACCTACGATTACTATCTCTTTTTCGGCATGGAGAATGGCATTGGTATAGGCATCGCAGACTTCTGTTTTGTTTTTAAGCCAGTCGTTCTGTAAGATTCCTACCCTTGCTTTGTCCATTAAATGCATGACGGGCTTTATTTTTTTTGAACTTCCCTGTTTAAAAAAATAGTCAGCGCATAGTCTTTGTAAATGGGTTGCTGCGGGGCAATCCAACTGCACGGCATAATCAAGCCAAGGTTCCGATTCAGGTGTGCCGTGGTATTTATCGGCAATATTGATGCCGCCTATCAGTGCTATTTTTTCATCAGCTACGACTATCTTATGGTGCATACGCCTACCGAGATAAAAATTGTTCCAAGAGAACAGAGGGGAGAAAAACCGTAGTGAAATGCCATATTGTACCAAATCATTTACATAACTATCGGGAAGCGCAGCACTGCCATAGGCATCCAGTAAAACATACACTTTGACTTTTCGTTGGGCGGCTTCCTTCAGAAGGGCAGCTATCCGATTTCCCGTACTATCGTTTTCAAAAATGTAGGTTTGTAGATGGATTTCCTTTTTGGCATTTTCAATTATTTTTCCCAACCTATAGAAATAATCTTCGCCCGAATGGACCAACTCGATATATTCTTCTTCATGATGCATTTCACCCATTATTTTTCTGATATTTTCTTTTGTTGATTTAAAATTTTCCCATCTTTTTCCAATATAACGACGGTCCTTACATCGGGCGGGGCCGAATTGCTTCTATCAATAGCGACGCGGATATTTTCAATTAATCTAAAGACATTTCTATAGAATCATCTTCGAATATAAAATCATTTCCTGCTATTGCCTTAAATAATACACCAATCCTATTACATTCAAAACGACCGATCCTGCAATTATAAAGGGATAATAAAACCCACCGGCGAGTAACCAAGTTCCCAATACGGGGCCTAAAATCTGTCCGATACTGTTCGTAGAACTTTGTATGGAAATATTTCTGCCCGTATCTTCCTTGGATATCAAAGATACCGACGAAAGCAGATTGGGAGTGACCATGGCACCTCCGCTGGCAAAGAGAATTATCAGGCCATATACAGATAGTTCATTGCGCAAAAAAGGAAACACTACGAGCGATATCCCTGTTATCAATAAGCCTAACGTGATTTGCTGTTTCGTGGTCATGATTTTTTCCCCATAAGTTGCAAAAACGGGCTGTAAGGCTGCCATCACAGAACCGCAAAGCATAAAGCCAATACCGACTTGACTACTATTGAACTCTAATTCATTCTTACCATAAATTGAAAATACGGTTTCAAAGAGGGTCACAACAAATTGCATAACGAAAGACAGCGTTAATAGCACTATAAAATAGCGACTAAAGGAGACACTGAGCTTAGTCTCTTTTTTCCTAATCTTGGCTACTATGGCTGTGCTATTTAGCCATTTTATTATAATGAACAATACGATTAAACCTAATACTGCAGCAAAAAGAAAAGGAACCGAAAAACGGTCTAAATGAAATAACCCAAATGAGTACTTCAAATGGACATTGGTCTGTGATAAAAGACCACCCAACACTGGGCCGAAGATAAGACCGGAACTAATGGCAACCCCGGACCATGCCATTATCTTGGTCCTCCGTTTCTCCGAAGTTATGTCACTAAGATAGGCATTGCTTACAGGGATTACGGATGAAGTGAATACTCCCCCTAAGATGCGGGCGACATACAACATCGTAAGCGAAGTGGCCAGGCCGGTCAGCAAGTTCATTGTTATAAAACCGATAAGTCCGACTAAAATTATGGACTTACGACCATATTTATCGGAAAGTCTACCCCATACAATCACAAAAATGAGCTGGAAAAGTGGGTAAATGCTGGTCAACATTCCGATATGGTAATTTATCAGGTCGGGATCTAGATCATCCTTTAGTGCCAATCTTTCCGTATAATATGGAAGAATGGGCAATAGGATACCATACCCTAACATTACCACAAATAGGCTCAACAGAATCAAAAATATCCTGTTGAGCTTTTCTTTCTTGTCCATTATTTTTTTCCGATTCTTCTCTTTAATAATTGTGCGTTGATAGCCACAATGATGGTAGACAAGCTCATGAATACCGCACCTACGGCAGGACCCAGAACAAATCCTGACGAATACAAAACTCCAGCTGCTAATGGAATAGCCACTACATTATAACCGGTAGCCCAGATCAGGTTCTGGATCATCTTGTTATAGGTGGCTTTCCCGAATAAAATCAGGTTGGCGATGTCCTTCGGATTGCTGTTGACAAGAATAATATCGGCGGTCTCAGCGGCAACATCGGTACCGGATCCAACGGCAATACCGACATTGGCCTTGGCCAATGCGGGGGCATCGTTCACACCGTCGCCCGTCATAGCTACGAATTCTCCTTTGTTTTGTAATTCATTTACGATTTCAACTTTTTGGTGAGGCAATACTTCTGCATAGTAGCCATCCAACCCTAGTTTTTCACTAACAGCCTTAGCTGTTTTTTCGTTATCGCCAGTTGCCATCAGAACTTTAATGTTATTCTTTTTAAATATTTTGATTGCCTCGGCAGATTCTGGTCTAATTTCATCTGCAAGTGCTATGTAACCCGCCAGTTTTCCATCAATTAAAACGAACACAACGGTTTCGGCAGCATCGCTGTAGGCGTCTTCTGGGATGTCTATTTTTTCATCTCTCAAATAACCAGGACTTACTACCTTAACTTGTTTACCTTCAACATTTGCCTCTACACCTTTACCAGTAATCGCATTAAAGTTTTCTGGATTTGGAATCGTAACTTTGTTTTCCTTAACTTTTTTAATGATACCAACGGCAATAGGATGTTCCGAGCTTTGTTCCAAGGCACTTGAAAGTCGTAAAATTTCCTCTGATGAATAAGCCTCGTTAACAGACTCGATTCGAGTGACACCAAAATCACCTTTGGTCAGTGTTCCTGTTTTATCAAAAAGCAAAGCTGAAATTTTCCTGGACTCTTCAAACGCGGTCCTATTTCGGATAAGTAATCCATTTTGAGCAGATACTGCGGTGGAAATCGCAACCACCAATGGAATGGCAAGCCCTAATGCGTGTGGACAAGCAATTACCATAACAGTAACCATTCTTTCTAAAGCATACACAAATGGAAATCCTAAAATCAACCATACTGCCAATGTTCCAAAACCAATAGCCAAAGCGATATAGGTTAGCCATTTTGCAGCCCTATCTGAAAGGTTTTGCATCTTGGATTTGGTTTTTTGTGCTTCCTCTACCATTTTAATAACCTTGTTGAGATAGCTGTCTTTTCCAGTATGCTCAACTTTTACCTTTAAGGTGCTATTGCCATTTACCGAACCACCAATAACCTTATCTTTTTCATCTTTTTTTACAGGTTTAGATTCGCCGGTAAGCATAGATTCATTTAGGTAACTGGAGCCCTCTGTAATAATCCCATCAGCAGGAACTTTTTCACCTGGTTTTACCAAAATCACATCATCCTTTAGTAAATCTTCCAGAGGAATGTCTTCTATGGTGTCGCCTTTTACCCTGTGCGCTTCCGCAGGCATCATACTTACCAGTAACTGTAAGGCTTTTGAAGCACCTAACACACTTTTCATTTCTATCCAATGGCCAAGCAACATTATGGCTATAAGTGTTGATAGTTCCCAGAAAAAGTCTTCACCTCTTAAGCCAAATACAGTAGCTGTACTATAAAAATAAGCTACAGAAATTGCCATAGAAATCAAGGTCATCATTCCCGGCGCACCCTTTTTTATCTCAGAAACAAGACCCTTTAGAAAAGGCCAGCCTCCATAGAAATATACTACGGTAGAAAGGGCGAAAAGTATGTATGGGTTTCCAGGAAGAAGAAAACTATATCCAAAGAATTCCTGAATCATCGGAGAAAAGAATAGTATGGGTACGGTTAATACCAACGTGACCCAAAACCTTTTTCTAAAGTCGGCAATCATCATTTTATGGTGGTCGTGGCCTGCCATACCCATGGGGATGCTGTCATGATCACCATGTTTCATCTTACTATGATCCATTTTTGAATGATCCATTTTACTGTGGTCCATCTTACTATGGTCGGTCGATTTTGGGTCTTCCATTTTTGAATGATCCATTTTTGAGTGGTCCATCTTCGAATGGTCCATTTTTTTGTCCTTGTGATTTTTGTTATCGTCCATATTGTTTTATTTAAGGGTTAACGTAATTTTTTTCGCATTTGTTCTGAAATATTCTCGGCATATACTCCGTAGGCATCAACCAAGGTTCCCTTGATTCCATTTTTAGAAGAGATGGCATACAGGATACTGTTGTCATCCGTACTGCTCATACCTTCAAAACGATGCATCTCGTCAACATAAAAATCTTCTGGATGTATTTCCAGTTTTAGGGAAACACATTCCAAACAATGGGGTTTGAGATTGAAATCATTGCCATAGCCCCTTCTTTGAAGGTCTTGTATCGCTTCGGACAGTGTATCGTAACTTTTCATTGTTTCTTATTTATAGGTCATTGTAAAATAACTACCGTCTTTTTCTGTAAATTTCTGGGAGGACAGTAATCCCTTATCGTTCAACGTTTCATTTACAACATAGTCAAGCTGTTTGAATCGTATACCAATTGCATAGGCCTTAATATTGATCTTTGATTTAATGTTCCTACTGTTTCCATTAGGTTCTACAATCCGATCATAAATTTTAATCTTGCTTTTGGAACCAAAGAAGTCCAGTAATCCAGAATCGAAACTCATTTCCAGTTCAATATCTTCCAAATTATCCAAATCGTACAGCTCCTTGAAATTCTTGGAGTTGGTGTTGATTTCGGTTTCCTTTGCCTTTGGATTGGAAAAGGGAAACGCCATTACCATTATACTCGATTCTTCGGGCCGACATCGATAGTTGGTGGTATATGTATCGTTTAGTTTTTTGTTTTCATCAAAAAGCTCGGTCAAGACCTCAATTTCATAGTACCCGTTCAATTCTTTTAGCATTCCTGATTTAAAAGTTTGCTTGTTCAAAAAAACACCGTTTTTATCAAAGTTTTCCCGAACGACCGATCTATTGACCAATTGGCCGATAAGCATTTCTTTCTGGGCGCGTACAGAAAGGGATACCAATAGAACGGTCAATATGTAAATGGTTCTTTTCATGTATGGTGCATCAGTTCTGTTACTTCTTTGGCAATGATATCACTCAGGTCAATGCCGTTGGATTGATGTGGAATTGTATTACATGTAATGATATTCTCTACATAGGCATCCCAAAGGTCTTGATACGCATTTCCGGAAAAAACGGCATGTATACCTATGCATATAGCTGGTTTCATCCCGGCATTTTTCAAATGCTCCGTAGTTTCGATCATAGTCCGGGCCGTAGATATAATATCATCCACCAAGACCGGGGTGGATTCTTTATATTTCTCCACATCGGGTACGGAAACTTCAACATCACGGTCGCCGTGACGAACCTTTTGCAATACGGTAAACGGAACCCCTGCTTTTTTTGCCACATCGGAGACCCATTGCTCGCTTTCGGAATCAGGCCCAATCAGTACCGGATTGTGTATATTTTCCTTGATGTATTTGGAGATGGCATCCGCGGCGTGGATAACCCTGTTCGGAATATCGTATACCTCGCCCAAAGAACTTATTCTATGCAAATGCGGGTCAATGGTAGTGATGCTATCCGCAAATCCTGAAATCAATTTTCCGAAGAACGTCGAGGTAACCCCTTCCCCTTCATGAAACACTTTGTCTTGACGCATATATGCCAAATAGGGTGCCACCAAACAGGTGCACATTGCGCCCAAGGATTTGGCCGTATGGCTTAAAAAGTAGAGGGGTAACAACTTTTCATCGGGTTCGTGAAGGGTACATACCATTACCACACATTTTCCTTTTACATCAGAGAGTATACGGGTATAGGATTCGCCGTCGGGAAATTTGCGCAATTTGCACTCCCCGATTTCGGCGTTCATTTTTTTAGCTAGTTGTGCCGTAAGTTCCTGGTTTCCCGGAAGGCTGAACAGTATCGTTTTCATAAGTTTTTTTATTGGATTGTAATTATATCATCATGATTCTCATAATAGGCCAAGGCATAGTTCAATTCCCCATTTGTTTCGGCATGAAGTTTATAGAGCAATTCGCCTTTTTCTATCACATCGCCCAAGCATACATTCATTGAAATACCTGCCAACTTGGATTGTGGTGCTCCCGACAATTTTGCGAGTTTTGCAATCTTTCGATTGTTTATTTTTTTGACGGCACCGCATCTAGGGGCATGCACTTCAAATTGGTAAGGGGCAATATAGGTTTTTGAAAATCTTCCTTGGGCCTTGCATATTGCCTCGAATTTTTGGTAGGCCTTTCCGCTTTCCAGTAATTCCTTCGCTGTTTCATGGCCTTTTTTGGGCTTCACTTTTTCCGATAGTTCCAAAAGATGCCCGGCTAACAATAATGCCCGTTCTTTTAGGTCTTGTGGTGCATCCTCCCTATTTTGCAAAACACTTAGCACATCAACCGCCTCTAAATTGGGGCCGATACCCCTTCCCACAGGCTGGCTGCCATCGGTAATGACCACCTTTATTTTAAGCCCTACTGAATCCCCTACAACTTCCATATGTTCCTTGAGTTTTTTCGCGGCCTTTTCGCTGCGCACCTTGGCTGTTTCCCCAACAGGAATATCGATGACCACATGGGTAGCTCCTGCGGCCGCTTTTTTGGACAGTACGGAGGCGATTAGCTGACCTTCGCTATCGATATCGAGTGCTTTCTCGACCTTGATAAGAATATCGTCCGCCGGGCTTAATTCCGCAGTGCCGCCCCATACCAAACAGCCGCCTTCCTTTTCTACTACCTGTTTGATTTCTTCCCCGTTGAGCGTAACATTGGTTAATACTTCCATAGTATCCGCCGTACCCGCTGGAGAAGTAATGGCCCGTGAGGACGTTTTGGGCATGGTAAGCCCGTAAGCGGCGGCAATGGCAACAACGATAGGTGTAGTTCTATTGCCTGGCAACCCTCCGATACAGTGTTTGTCAACCACTATTTCCTTCTTCCAATCCAGTTGTTTTCCCGAAGTTATCATTGCCTTGGTAAGGTCCGAGATTTCATCGATATCCATTCGGTCGCCAGCACAGGCCGTAATAAATGCCGATAGGTGGATGTTTGAATAATCCCCTTCGATGATATCCGTTATGATGTCTTTGTAGGCTTTGTAATCGAGTCTTTGATTATAAATTTTTGACCTTACAAAACTTAATGATTCTATGGGTTCCAAATGGGAAACGTATAACGTTTCGCCGTCCGATACTTTGAGTTTTTTTGCCGCTATTTGTGACAACCCCATTTCGCCCGGCCTAAGTACATCTGAAGTAATGATATGAAGGCTTGCAATTATCGAGGTGCTATTGTTCGATACCCTTATTCGGGTCAATGCTTCGAAACCTTCCGAAATGCAGACATGACAATCTTCTCGCATGTACACAACGTTTTCATTTTGCGTGTAAATGCCTAGAGGTTTGTATTTGAGAATGTTTGATTTTTCTTCCATTTCCATGTTATTCTTTTGTATTTTTCTTACCTATTTTATCTCTTCGATACCATAGAGTTGGGGAATTTCACTCTCCCAACCATAGGTTTCCTTGATTCCCTGTTTTAAGGCCTCGGCCCCTTCTTTTTCGCCATGAACGATAAATAATTTCTCTGGCGGTTCTTTTACATCACTCAACCAATCTAGCAGTTCGGCATGGTCTGCATGGGCCGAAAGCCCCTCTATCTCGGCCAATTGCATTTTGAAGGTTACGGTCTTTCCGTACACTTTTAATTCCTTTTCTCCTTCCAATAATTTTCTTCCACGGGTCCCTTCTGCCTGATACCCAACTAAAAGCAAGGTGTTATTTGGGTTTTGTGCCTGTGTTTCAAGATAGTTTAGCATTCTTCCTCCTGTGAGCATTCCGCTTCCTGCAATCACGATTTTTGGTTTGTTATCTGTTCTTAATTCCATTGTTTCACGATAACTGCTAACAACTGTAAAGTGTGAGCACATTTCGTCACATTCGTTGTCTTCCAATCTGTGCCAATCACGCGTTCTATGAAACAGTTCCAATACGTTGGCACCCATTGGGCTGTCCATAATCATTTGTACTTTGGGAATTTTGTTCTCTTTGAGTAACCTCCAGAAAATAAGCATCATCAATTGGGCACGTTCTACCGAAAAACTTGGAATAAATAAACTGCCTCCTTTGTCAATAGTTTCATTAACCAATTTTTCTATTTGCGGAATGGCTTCTGCTTCTTCAGGATGAAATCTGCCACCATAGGTTGATTCCATGAAAAGGACATCTGCTTTTTTTGGTTTTAAGGGTGGATATAACAGCAAATCGTTTGTTCTGCCAATGTCTCCAGAAAAGACAAAGCGTTTTCCATGTACATCCAATTCAATGAAAGTTGCACCAAGAATATGCCCATTATATTGAAATCGAGCTTTGATACCATCGAACAATGGAATCCATTGGGATTGGGGAATTGCTTTAAAATGTGGGATGGTTTGTTCTACATCTTTTAAATCGTAAAGCGGTTCAGCAGGACTGTGCTTTGAATACCCTTCCTTATTGGCTCGTTGGGCCTCCTGTTCCTGTATTTTTGCACTATCGTTCAATATAATCTTGGCGATGTCCAAAGTGGGGTAGGTGCCATAAATTGGCCCTTTGAAACCTTGTTTTACCAACCTTGGAAGATAGCCCGTATGGTCCATGTGGCCATGGGTAAGCAATATCACATCAATGTCGTTGACGTTCACAGGTGGGTATTCCCAATTTTTTAAGCGTAGTTCCTTGAGCCCCTGAAATAGACCACAATCCACAAGTATTTTTCTATCCCCAGTATCCAAAAGATATTTGGAGCCGGTAACGGTTCCAGCCGCTCCTAAAAAATGAATTTTTATTGTATTTGTTTCCATTACTATTATTCGTTAATGCCGGCTGCACAATTTTGGCAAATCTCTAAATTCCTTTTACCGCTTGTCTGCAAACCCAAGGTCATATTGTATTATTACCAATTTTAATCATCACCTAATTCACTACCTCGCACCTTAGCACGGACATAGACCTGTTGAATGGGTACTTCCAGTTGTTGAGGTCTTTAATTTACCTATTACTAGAGTCCTCCACAGCAGGAAGGTGTGTTTCCTTTGTCTTGGTTCGATTTGCATAACGTTTCTATTTCCTTATACAAATCGTGAAAGTCCTCTTTGATAAGAAGGGCTAGTTTCTTAGCGGATTTAGGTTCTGAGTTGACCATTTCCAATAGTATTTCGAAGGCTTCTTCCAGCAACATTGGCTCGTCTTCCATTGCTTGGTAAAACGGCTCTAACTCTATGCTCTTCTGTTTTTGTAATTCTTTTGTTTTCATCTGTATTATTTTTTAGGATTACTAATTGTTTAATTATTTTAATGTGCTGTACATAATTCCCTTGAATCTTCGAGAATGTTTTTTTGTCTTTGTTTAGGGATACCTATTTGCTCCAATAGTGATGGGTTTTCGTTAATTTCCTTGCAGAGTACAATACCTTTATCTAGTAATTTGGATTTTTCAGCTTTAGTCAATGTGGTCAAAGAGGTTAAAGGATGTAGTCCAAGTCTGTCTATTCGTTCCTTTAGACCGTGCCCTTTAGGATAATCCCAACTCGTCAGCATCAAACCTGCACAGGTGCCATATTGGATGGCATCACTAGTAAAGCGGGTATTGGTACAAACACCACCTTGATGGAATTTGGTTTTATGGCCTTGTTGTTTTTCCCATTGCTTTTGTACATCCAAAAATCTAGATTGGATGTAGAGCGGAATCTTTACATTGCAAAATCGGCCTTGATCGCTATGGTATTTACATTCGATCATATAATGTTTATGATCTTTCTGGGCAATCACATCCACTTCATGCTGTACACAGTTGCCTTGTACGATTACCCCCACTCTTGTGTCAAAACCTTCATGGTCAAACACCTTGCCTACAAATTTTTCAAATGGATAGCCCGAAGGCCCTAACTCCATAAGGGCTTTTTTGAGCTTGTATTTTGAAGCGCTAGCCCTAGATTTTCTCTTTAATAAGTTAAAGGCCATTTGATATATCTTTTTGGTAGTCATTCCGTCGTGAACCTCCTTGTTAATATCTTGAACTATCTCTTTGATCAACAATTTATCGGCACCCGCCCGTTCTAATGAATTTATCACTTTTTCTATCTCAAAAAGTGCTTTCTCGCCGCTAGCCTTTATAATGTATATCTTATCCATTGATGTGTATTTTTTTAATATTGGCCAAGGCGAAGACGATCAAGAAAAAACTTAAGAATATTTCGAGCATAACAACGAACCTGGCTACATCGGATGTTGGAATTATATCGCCGTAGCCTACCGTTGAAAAAGTTATTACACTGAAGTAGAAAAAGTGGTACAAATTGTACAAGTACGAATTTGAATAATCGGGTACACCTACAAATGTTGAATTGTTGAATTGAAAAAGGCAGGCATAATCAGTCGCAAAAGAAAAAACACTTATGATGATTATCAAACCAAAAACCCATAGCAATCGCTCCAATGAATGACAGATTTTTATCAATTTTGATAACCGTTTTAAAGTGGTCATCGTAATCACGATGGTCTTGCCCAATGCAGCTGTAACAATGATAATGTGGAATGGCAACGATTTATGATCTACCATAGACATTAAAACAGCATATAAGGTGCCAATGCCCAAAATGGTAACAAGGGGCAAGGTCGTTCTTCCCAACAATAATTTGTAAAAGGGTTTTTCTCGTATTTGATTTAAGCTTCCCGACATCTTAATATGATTTATTTAAATTTTAATCGTCATAACCGGAAGTGTGGAATGATTGGCTACGCCCTCTGCAATACTTTTGGAAAACAAACTTAAAAAGCCGGTATTTCCATGCGTGCACATTGCAATTAAATCAGCCGGTTCATAGGTTAAGAAAGTATTGATACCAGTTTCTACTGAAGGTTCATTATTGACGTACATTGAATAATTTTTCAGCTCTGGGAACTTATCAACAAATGTTTTGATGGGATTTAGTCCCGCTTCAATGCTATTGGTATCCGTTTTTGTATTGACGCGCAAAAGACGGGTATGTGCATTGCATTTTTTTGCTATGGAGATTACATGCTTAAAAGCTTCACTTATATCCTCGTCAAAGTCTGAAACAAAAACAATATTTTTAAATGGAAAGGAAACCTCTTCCTCTTTGACCACGATTACCGGAACATCCGATTTTCGTACTATTTGTTCAACGTTGCTGCCAAATAATTCCCTAACCGCCCCTTTGGTTCCACTGCTCCCCGTGATGATAAAATCATGGTGAAAATGATCGGAATGTTTGAGAATTTTAGTAGTCTCCACCTGATATTCCAAAAAGGTCCGACATTCTAAACCTTCCTTTTCCGCCCTTTTTTCCAATTCCCTCAATGCGGATTTCGCAGCCCCGATTTGTCTAAGGGTTTCGGGATATCTTTTTTCCTTTAGCTTATCCAATTTAACCCAGTCCACAGGGGTATGTATCAAATGATAGAAATGGACTTCCGCATTATAGAGTTTGGCCATTTTAATGCCCAACTCGGCTGCCTTATTACAGTTTTCGGAGAAATCGGTGGGTACAAGTATATTTTTCATTGTGATATAGTTTTTAAGTTCATATTTGTTTTAATGCATATTTGGAGGACTTTTAATAGGTATTTCATTTTCAGATGCTATACCTTTCTCAAAACAATCCAAATTGTAGATTGTAGTATCGGCAATATTGGTCAATGCCGTGTCGGTCAAAAAAGCCTGGTGGCTGGTTATCAGAACATTGCTAAAAGTCATCAAACGCGCTATTACATCGTCTTGCAAAATCTCATCAGAATGGTCTTCGAAGAATAGCCCTTCTTCTTCTTCATAGACATCGATTCCGAAGTATCCTATTTTTCCTGATTTTAGTCCATTTATGACTGCTTTGGTATCTACCAGTGCGCCCCTGCTGGTATTGATGAGCATAACCCCTTTTTTCATGACTCTGATATGCTCGGCATCGATGATATGCTTTGTTTCAGGAGTAAAGGGAACGTGAAGACTGATTATGTCTGCCTTACTACAGAGTGTTAGGCAATCTGTGAAACGAACGCCATACTTTTCTTTTAATTCTTCAACTTCCTCTAGGTCGTAGGCTAGTATTTTACAGCCAAAGCCATGGAGGATTTTGATGAGTACTTTCCCGATTTTCCCAGTTCCCATTACACCAACAGTCTTTCCGTTCATATCAAAACCAGTTAGGCCATTTAAGGAGAAATTCATGTCGCGTACCCTATTGTGCGACCTAATAAGTTTTCGGTTCAAGGCCAATATCAGTGCCACCGTATGTTCGGCTATGGCATAAGGGGAGTAGGCCGGGACACGGGAAACTGTAATGCCCAATTCTTTCGCCTTTTCAATGGCTACATTGTTGTAACCTGCCGTACGAAGCGCAATGTATTTTACCCCTAGGGCACTTAACTTTTCAAGTACTCCCTCCGAGGCATCATCACTCGTAAACAGACTGATGGCCTCTGACCCGTCTCCCAAGGGTGCCGTGTTTTCAGTTAACCGTACTTCGAGCAGTTTGAGTTCATGCGTATCGTTGTTCGCAGATTCCAAATACGGTTTTTCAAATTGATGGGTGCTGAATACGGTCGTTTTCATCTTTTATGTGTTCAAAGTTTTCAATAATCCATATAGCTCTTCATTTAGCTGATGCTGCTTTACTACGCTGTCAAATGGGGTAAATTTTAGTTGATTGTCGAGAATACCCGCCATTACATTTCTTTCACCATTCATGAGGGCGTTAACGGAAGCTGCCCCGAGCCGTATGCCCAACATCCTATCAAAGGCAGAGGGATTGCCTCCACGCTGTACGTGCCCCAATTTTGTAATACGCAGATCTACTTCGGGGTTCAATTCCTTAATTTTTGATGCCACTAGTTCTGCTCCCAATTCATCTCCTTCCGAAACGACTACGATAAACCCATCTTCACTTCTATAGTCCTTGACCTTTTTAAGCAACTGGAGAAAATCTTCACCGCTCTCCGGTATCAATATGGCATCGGCACCCACGCCCAATCCGGAATGAATGGCAATATAGCCGCTATCCCGGCCCATTACTTCAACGATAAATACCCGATTGTGGGATTCGGCAGTATCTTTAATTTTATCGATACTTTCAATGGCCGTGTTTACCGCGGAATCAAAACCCAATGTAAAGTCGGTGCCGGCAAGGTCGTTATCGATGGTTCCCGGAATACCTATAAACGGAATTTTACATATTTCCGAAAAGGCAATCAGGCCCTTAAAAGTACCGTCACCACCAATGGCTACCACAGCATCGATATCATTATCCTGAAGACTTTTAAAAGCAAGTTGCCTTCCGTCCACGGCCATAAAGCGCTCGCTTCTGGCGGTTTTCAAGACCGTACCACCACGGTGTACCGTTTTTTGGAGCTGTTGGCTTTCCAAAGGGATAAAATGCCCATCTATCATGCCTTCGTACCCCTTTAGGATGCCGCTTACCCTGATGCCATGCTGCTCAGCTACCTTTACTGTTCCGTAGAGCGCAGCGTTCATTCCCGGAGAATCGCCCCCTGAAGTGAATACACCAATATGTTTTATTTTACCATTGTCCATTTTCCTTTTTCTAGAAACTATTATTATTATTATTATTATTATTATTATTATTTAAAAGAGCTTTGCTATCACATTAGTCTTGCCCGTTCCACTTCCAATTTCTGACCTCGGGTATATCCAACCCATTTTTTCGGATGTAGTATTTGTGTTCGATCAGCTTGTCTTGCATCTCCTGTTTCAGGTAAGCTACTTCGTCACCAAGGTTCGGCAACCTGTCCAAGACATCCTGTACCAAATGAAATCGATCTATATCATTCAATACCGTCATATCAAAAGCGGTCGTTATCGTGCCTTCTTCCTTATAGCCCCTTACATGGATATTGGCATGGTTCGTACGATTGTAGGTCAATCTATGTATAAGCCATGGGTAGCCATGAAAAGCGAAAATGACAGGCTTGTCTTTAGTGAACAACATATCAAAATCGGAATCCTTTAATCCATGTGGATGTGCCGTCTCGGTCTGGAGCTTCATCAGATCGACCACGTTTACGACCCGTATTTTCAGATTTGGCAATTTTTCGCGAAGTATGGATACGGCAGCTAAGGTTTCAAGGGTAGGCACGTCGCCCGCGCAGGCCATAACGACATCGGGTTCCGCATCTATATCATTACTGGCCCATGCCCAGATACCGATGCCTTTGGCACAATGTATGATCGCCTCCTCCATAGGGAGCCATTGCGGTGCGGGATGTTTACCGGCGACGACAACATTCACATAATGCTTGCTCCGAAAACAATGGTCCATGACGGATAAAAGACAATTGGCATCGGGCGGCAAATAAACACGGACTATTTCGGCTTTTTTATTAACCACATGATCAATAAAGCCAGGATCTTGGTGGGTGAACCCATTGTGGTCCTGTCGCCATACATGGGACGCCAAAAGTATGTTCAGGGAAGCGATCTTTCTGCGCCAAGGCAGCTCTGAGGTTACTTTTAGCCACTTGGCGTGTTGGTTGAACATGGAATCGATAATATGGATGAACGCCTCGTAACAATTGAACAGACCATGTCGTCCGGTCAAGAGATACCCTTCCAGCCAGCCCTCGCATTGGTGCTCGCTCAACATTTCCACCACGCGCCCGTCTTTTTTAAGGAGTTCATCGGTAGGCATGGTTTCGGCTTCCCATTGGCGATCAGTAGCCTCGAAAACTGAATTTAAACGATTGGAAAGCGTTTCATCGGGGCCGAAAATCCTAAAGTTTCGTTGTGCTTCGTTCAATTTTATGATATCCCTGGCAAATTCGCCTAGAACGCGGGTGTCGCCATTACCCATTTTTCCCCGTTCCGAAACATCCAATGCATAATTCCTAAAGTCGGGCATATGTAAATCCTTTAATAAAATTCCTCCGTTGGCATGCGGATTAGCCCCCATTCGCCGTTCGCCTTTAGGTGCCAGGTCGGCCAATTCTGATAAAAATCGTCCCTGTTCATCAAAAAGCGCTTCAGGTTTGTAGCTTTTAAACCAATCTTCCAACTGCTTTAGGTGCTTCGGATTATTTACCACATCCGATAAGGGTACCTGATGCGATCTGAAATGATTTTCCACAGGTTGTCCATCTACGAACTTAGGTCCCGTCCACCCTTTGGGGGATTTTAGAATGATCATTGGCCAATGGGTACGTTCCACATTGTCATCTTGGGCGGCATTTTCCTTTATCACTTTAATTTCTTCGATTACCTGATCCAATAGTTGCGCCATTTTTTGGTGCATAGACTTTGGGTCATCCCCTTCGATCCAATAGGGTTTCCATCCGTACCCTAAAAAAAGTTGTTCCAATTCTTCATTCCCGATACGGGCCAAAATGGAGGGATTGGCAATCTTATACCCATTGAGATGTAAAATGGGAAGCACCACACCGTCGGTCACCGGATTTAGGAATTTGTTGGAGTGCCATGCCGTAGCCAACGGACCGGTTTCCGCTTCCCCGTCACCCACTACACAGGACACGATGAGATCGGGATTGTCAAAGGCCGCACCGAATGCATGGCTCAGGGAATAGCCCAGTTCACCGCCTTCGTGTATGGAACCAGGACATTCGGGGGAGACATGGCTGGGGATTCCGCCCGGAAAGGAAAACTGTGTAAACAGTTTTTTTAATCCTTCTTCATCCTGACTTATGTGAGGATACACTTCACTATACGTTCCTTCAAGGTAGGTACTGCCAACAAGTGCCGGTCCGCCGTGGCCTGGTCCCGATACGTATATCATGTTCAGGTCATATTTTTTGATGATACGGTTCAGATGCACATATATGAAATTTTGGCCGGGCGTAGTACCCCAATGCCCTAATAACATGGGTTTGATATGTTCCGGTTTCAGTGGTTCCCGCATCAGGGGGTTGTCACGCAAATATATTTGCCCTACGGACAGATAATTGGAGGCCCTCCAATAGGCATCTATTCTCTCTAGATGTTCGTTGGATAATTCCTCTTTTCCTATTTTATTATCTTGCTTTTCCATGTCTTACTTACTTTTGAACCGTTGTTCTTTATTTTTGATTGAATATAGAGGTCTGTCGTACATTTCGCGATCATGAGCTCTTCATTGGTAGGTATTACCAATACTTTTACTTTGCCACCCTTTATCGAAATTTCGGATTGATTTTGATTGTTTCGGTCCTCGTCCAATTCGATTCCTGCAAAACGAAGGCCTTCGCAAACCCTTGATCGTATTATGGGTGCGTTCTCCCCGATGCCGCCAGAAAAAATCAAGGTATCCAGGCCTTCCAATATGGTCATAAATGAGCCGATCCATTTTTTTACTTGATAGCAAAATAAGGCCACCGCTTCTGCAGCCCTTACATCCGAACTTTCCATTTTCAGAAGGTCTTGCATGTCGGCACTCGTTTCCGAAACCCCTAAAAGACCGGCTTCATGATTGATCAAATGATTGAACTGTTTGATGTCCATTCGCTCGTTGTTCATCATGTACCAAGCAACTCCCGGATCTAAATCCCCACTCCTTGTGCCCATTATACATCCACCTGCGGGCGTGAAGCCCATACTGGTATCCATACTCTTGCCGTCTTTCAAAGCAGCCAAACTGGCCCCGTTCCCAAGATGGGCCAGAATGATGCGTCCGTTTGCTTCATCGGCCCCCGCTATTTCCTTTAGCTTTTCCATAAGAAAAGCATACGATAATCCATGAAAGCCATATTTATGAACACCGGCCCGATCAAATCGCCTTGGTATGGGCAATATTTTTGCTATGCGTGGCATTGTTGTATGAAAGGCAGTATCGAAACAGGCTACCTGTAATACCCTTGGACATCTATTTTTAAAAAGTTCGATGATTTCGATCTCAGCAGGTAAATGTTCCGGGTCAAAATTCCTTATTCGCTTTAATTCCTTTATTAAAGTTGCATCTATCACTTCGGAACGGGAATATTCCATGCCATGGACGACACGATGGCCGATACATTTGACCTTATCATAACTGTTTTGTCTTTTTAGCCATAAGATCAAAAATATGGCGCCCTCGTAAAAACCGGGACAGTATACATCATAGCTCATCTTTTCATCCCGATCAACGTAGGCAACATTGAAGCTTGTATTTTTCAATCCAATGCGGTTTATACTCCCGGAAAATATAGGCTTCGGAGTTTTGGCCATTTCGTACATAGCGAATTTGATGCTGGACGAACCACCATTTATGGTAAATATGTTTGAATTTTCCGGGTACATTATTTGTATTAGATTAAAATTTATGGCTTTTAGTAATGAAGATTCAACCCATTATGCCGATTGACCCATTTCTTTCGTTTATCAATAATCATTTATTTGGCAAGGCACAATCCTTGTCCTTCATATAAAAAGCGGCAATCTTTTCATATTTTGGCCCCAGTTCCCTCCCACACCACGCTAACAGGGCGGGCTGTTCCGAACAGGTGGTATTCCTTATCGCCTTTTCCAATTCCTTCTTTAAAAGTTCATCATTAAAACTCACCTTCTTCAGTACAACTTCGTGGTATTCATGTATTTTCATTACTTATTTATTTTGAATTTTTTATGACCAGTTAATGTTGCCACAGGATCATCTTATCCTCCAATGGCACGGCAACGCCTTCGTAATCGGGTCGAATACGAACGGTATAGTGATTGGAGGGCCGGGGAGTATTGACCTGGGCAAAAAAATTATGTTCCCCTTGTTCTCCCATTCGGTCAAATTTCATTTTGATTCTTTCCGGTGGTTTGCCGTTCATACCCTCAGCAAAAAGCTCTAGGATAATATTTTTAGGATTTATTTCATTCAGCCGAACCGGGACTTTAAAATGATGCTTGTGGCGCTCACTCTCAATATTAACTTCTCCGAATTTTATGGCCTCCCATTTATGCCCAAGATCATGCGCAGTATCCAAAACCCTTTTTCCTGCGGCTCCTTTTCTTGCAGCCCGTTTTTTATATCTTGCCGCCGCGGGAAGGTAAAATTGTTCAGTGTACTCCCGTACGGTGCGATTGGCAGAAAATTGGGGAGTAAGGGTCGCCATGCTTTTTCTCATCCGTGCTACCCATTGTTCGGGTACGTTTTTGTTATTGCGCGCATAAAATTCGGGCACGACTTGCTGTTCCAATAGGTCATATAAAGCTGTAGCCTCGGCGACATCCCAAGCGGGGTCATCACCATGTTCTTGACCGTCTCCCAAGGCCCAACCTACCTCCGGGGTATAGGCCTCGGCCCACCAACCATCCAGTTCGGATAAATTGATAGCCCCGTTGACGAGTACCTTCATGCCACTCGTTCCGCTAGCTTCCCACGGGCGTCTTGGGGTATTCAGCCATACATCTACACCCTGTACCAAATTCTCGGTCAACCTCATGTCATAGTCGCTCAAAAAAAGCACGTGCCTGTGCAAATTATTTTGTTGGATAAATTGCACCCATTTTCGTATCAATGCTTTCCCTGATTCATCGAATGGCGGTGCCTTACCGGCGAGTACCAATTGAACGGGATGCTCCGAGTTGGTAAGGATACGGATAAAACGTTCCGGATCGTGCAACAGAAGGTCTGGTCTCTTGTACGGTACAAATCGCCTAGCAAAGCCCAAAGTCAATGTGTTGGAATCAAACACTTTTTTTGCGGCAGCAATTGTATCGGAGGAAAGACCGGAAACCATAGCTTGACTTTCAAATCTTTCCCTGATAAAACTAACGAGCCGATTTCTCGATTGGTTCCTGAATTGCCACAATTTTTCATCGGAAATCTTCGAAATATGCGCTTCATGGTCCGTAAGCTCCCCTCTCCAACGATCTTTTCCACAGGCCTCCGTCCAAAGTTCATCGGCATATTTGGAATCCCAACACGGCATATGGACCCCATTGGTCACATGGCTTATGGGAATTTCGGCTATAGGCCAACGTGGAAAAAGCTTGCTAAAGAGATTTCTGCTCACCTCGCCATGCAAGCGGCTAACACCGTTCACGGCACCACTACCACGAACGGCGAGATAGGCCATATTAAAACTCTCCCATCGATTATTGGCATCTGCCCGACCTAGGGCCATTAAGTCGTTGAGATCGATACCCAGTTCTTCCTTGGCATACCCGCCAAGAAATTGCTCCATAAGCGATGGGCTAAAGTGGTCAAAACCGGCGGGGACCGCTGTGTGCGTAGTAAATAGGTTGCCTGCCCGGGTTACGGCAAGGGCCTCTTCGAACGAAGTTCTGTTCGTTTTCATAAAATCGTTGGCGCGTTCCAGCACCAGAAAGGCGGCATGGCCCTCGTTCATATGACAGACTTCAGGCATAATGTCCAAGGCCCTGAGCAATTTGTAGCCCCCGATGCCCAGAACAATTTCCTGTTTTATACGATGATCTGGCCCACCGCCATACAGTTCATCGGTTATGCCTCGGTGGACGGGTAAATTGGCCGCATCGTTACTATCCAATAAATAGAGCCAGCACCTTCCTACTTTTACCTGCCAGGCACGTAGCCATACCGGGTGGCCAGGTAAAGATACCTTTAACCGAAACCATTCCCCATTGGGCAGACGTAAGGGCGTAATGGGCAACTGACCGGGGTCATTGTAAGGGAACAGGGCATTTTGAGTGCCGTGTTTGTCTATTTCCTGGCGGAAGTAGCCTTTATCGTAAAGCAGCCCCACTGCAACGACGGGGACGCCCAAATCACTTGCCGATTTTAGTTGATCGCCAGCTACATTGCCCAAGCCACCGGCATATATGGGAAGGGCCTCGTTCAGCATATATTCCATACTGAAATAGGCAACGGTGCGCAACTGCGTCTTTGGATGCTTTTGCTGGAACCAAGAGGGAGCGGAAAGGGCTTCGTCGTTCAACTTTAAAAGACCATCCAGTGTTGACCGAAAATCGGGATCGGACAAATGCTGCTCCAGCCTATCCCGTGAAACGGTCTGTAATATGACCCATGGATTCCTTGTAAATTCCCACAGTTCCGGGTCTAATTGTTGCCATAGTCCGTCCGACGCATGGTTCCATGACCATCGTATATTGAGGGCAAGTTCTATGAGGTTTTCTACTCCCTCGATGTCGGTGTGCATCGATCCGTAGAGTTGATACGGAGTGTTATTTGTTTTTTTCATCTTCATTTTTATTTTCCAGTTCTTATTTTATTCCATTTTTACTGCCGATCAACCGAAAAAATCCGTGACTGCTTTCCAGACGATGTTCGGGTCTTTCAAAAAAAGTTGATGGTCGCCACCATTGACGGTCAGAAATTCGGCATTTGAAACGGTATTGGCCAATTTTACCGCATTAACCAGTGGAGCCGTGGTATCTTGATCGCCATGGATAAAAACAACTTTTTTGTTTCCGATGTTTCTGGCGATGGCATATAGGTCAGTGTCCAGGATTATTTCGTTTAACGAATTGTAATAGCTCTGCCAAGTGTGTTTATTAGCATCTGCAAATACTTCATCCGACAGGTTATCGGGCTTGAATATCCTGGTCATAAAAATGGGATGTAGCAAACAGAGGTATTTGGAATATTTGTTTGCCGTTAGCCTGTCAAAAAGAGAATGTTCTGACATTATATCATTAAATTCTTCCATATCCTTATAGACCGGAGTACCTATCGTTATTGCACCCTTGAACCAATCGGGATGCTTTTCAAGAAGCGCCAACGCGATGACAGTGCCCATGGAGTGCGCTACAAGCACGGTTCTGCCCCCATCAAAACCTTCCCTTGATATAGTTGCCTCCAAAGCACCCACCTGCATCTCAAGGCTATAATCACTATTGGGCTTTGGGGAGTCGCCAAAACCGAGCAGGTCGACCAACAGAAGTTTATGTGTGCCTGAAATGGCATCCAAATCCCGTTTCCAATAGTTTTTGGATCCCGTTAGGCCATGGATAAAAACAAGATCTTTATCCCCTGAGCCCACTATTTCCAAATTCAAGGGCATGCTCGCAGGGGTATAGGGAGCAGCCAGTGTAACCCTAAGATACTGATAACTGGTAATTATCGTTACCGAGAACACAACTATTGTTAAGATGCCCAATGCTGTCATTCTGAATATTTTATAGCTTCGTTTACGTGTATTCATATTTTTATAGAGTTTCTTCTATTTTACCGCACTTCAACATTTTATCCCCATAATACGGGTTACGTATTTCTTTATCTTCAGAAATCCAATAGGCACCCTTGCCATCTAGCGCCATGGGACAAAAAGTCGCGTAAAGCTCCAGCCCATCTTTCAGGTCAAAACTTTTAATGGTACAGTAGATCACTTCGGAAATATGGCTGAAGTAGGAACGTTTTTCCTCTAGACCCTTAATATGGCGCAGTTCCTTTAGTTTTTCGCAGTACAGCTTACTATGTTGATCCCAAGCCGCCAATCCGTACTCCTGAAGGATACTTGTCCCTACGGCAGCCACCCTTTGTTCCATTTCGGCCGAGGCATCGTCAATTTTTTTAAGGTCACCGTTGACAAAGGCATCCTTAAGAAGGAGATAGGCCTGTACAACTTCTTGCAAATCGTTCTTGGTATTTTTCTCCAGCTGAAATGGATTTTCCAGAATAATTATGTCCTGATGGGCAAAATTGTCCCTTAACGATTCATGTTGTGCATGCCTGCCCTCGGCAGTATCGGTGTTGCCTTTTAAGCCTTCCTGTGATGCTCGGTCTATTTTACTTTCCATCTCCATTTCCTCATGGCTTACTGTGGTAGGGGTTGAATTACTATTTGTCTTATTTTCAGTTTTGCACGCTACGAATATGGAGAAAAGTAGCAATGCCGATAGGATAAAAATTGTTTTTATTGTGTTCATTTGTTCTTGTTTAACTGTTCTTGAATATCAAAAACTCCATCGGTTTTACTTTTAACTTGATATAAAGTCGGCTGTCTTGCCGATCTAATTTTTTTTGCACTTTTACTTTGGTTTTACCTCCATAAATACATTTCATATGGCCACCTGCGTTGTTAATAGTAGCGTCGATTAGGACATACTCTACTTTCACATCTTTTGGGGAGGAATTATATACCACCAAAATCTCCCCGTTGTGAAGTACCCTGGAAAAGGTCAAAAGGCATTCTTCACAATTGGGATAGTGAAAATCGACCGTGTTCTTTGAAGTTTTCCTAAAATACATCCTACCGAATTTCAGGATAGGTTCTGTTTGCCTAAGTTTTGCCAAATCCGCAATTTTCCCGTATATCCATGAATTCCGGTTCAATAAATTGGTCTCGGTATCATTGGGGTCGAACATGCCTTCCCTGATATATCGGTCATCTATCCCATTTCCATCCAGGCCCTGTTCGGTTCCATAATAGATACACGGTGCACCAAGGGCACAGAGCAAAAAGCCCATGCCCGCTACGATCTGTTCAGGAGTGGCGTTATAGCCAAAGCGATGTTTGAAATTTGTGCCCACTTGGTCGTGGTCATCGATATAGGTCACCAAGAAATCCCCATATTCACCCCGGCTGAGCGCATTCCGTTGTAAAGAAGCATACCGTTCCAATAGTCTTTCAGGTGAGGAAACACCCTTAATGACTCCTGCTAGAACACTGTGCAGCGGATGGTCCAAAACGGAATCCAACCCGTAATACACGTTCTGGTCCTCCGGCAACATTTTCGGCCCGATATACGAATTACCCGTCTCATCATTTCCGATAATCTCACCGAACAAAAAGAAGTTTCTCTTGCCCAAGGAGTAGGCATATTCGCGAATGGAGGAACAAAAACGGCTAATATCCTGTCCCTTCATATGTTTGACGGCATCCAACCGAAAACCGTCAACGTCGGTCTCGCGTATCCAGTAACAATGTATGGCGGCCAACAGTTTCCCTAACTTCTCGCTTTCGGGGGAACCATCGTTACGAAATGTTTTTAGGGTCAAAAAATCGCCTTCTTGGGTCTCGGGATATTTATCGAAATTCCTTATTTGTCCTTTTCGGTTGTAAAGCTCCGGGTCTCTCAGTTCTATCGGTAGCGGCCTATCTTTCTCGCGCCAATCTCCCAACGGGAACCGTTCTCCGTTCGCATAGTAATAGTCATAATCGAAAGGATAGGACCAATTGTCACCGGAATGGTGCAGAACGACATCCAAGAAAACCCGTATATCCAATTTATGTGCTTTGTCAACGAGCCTTTCCAAATCTTTTTTGGTGCCCCAGCGTTGGTCCACATCCAAATAGTTCTGGATGGCATAGCCATGATAGGAGTGAGGGTTGTTTTCAAATACTGGACTCAGCCAGATTGCGGTACAGCCCAAATTTTTGATGTAATCGATATTGTCGATGATTCCCTTGATCGTGCCCCCAAAGGGTTTTTGCAATTCGTCTTCATTGCCAAAACCCGAATGTCGAACATCGAAGTCCAAAGAGCTCCGTTTATTGCTGTCGTGAAACCGGTCTACCATAAGAAAGTAGATGATTTCCTCTCGCCATTCCCTATGGCAGTTTATCCAATATTCTTTGTTCGGTTTTGGAGAAAGATCTATATCGTTGATTGACTTCATCATTTTTTAAATTTTTAAACCGTGGAATACTCCTTTTTTGTTTTTGAAATACTTTTTGGGCTTATGGCGGGCTTATTTCCATAGAAGCGGTTGAACACCATACAGGCAGTAAGGTCGCCTGTAACATTAACTGCGGTGCGAAACATCCCCAGTAGCCGTTCCACCCCTATAATGATGATAATTCCTTCGGCAGGTATTCCAACACTGGACAGTACTGAGGCCAAAATCACTACGCCTCCTCCCGGTATTGCCGGTGTACCAATGGAAGCCGCGACGATAGTAATCACTACCAAGATGACATTCAAAAGGCCCATTTCCAATCCGTAGGCCTGAGATATAAATAAGGTCGTTATGGTCTGATATAGTGCCGTACCGTCCATATTCACGGTAGCTCCTATAGGAATAATGAAATTACTAATGGCAGGATCCACTTCCAGTTCTTCTTCCGCCGTTTCAAGGGATAATGGCATTACTGCTGCAGAACTAGTGGTTGAGAATGCCAGTAATTGCACATCCCTGATCTTACGTAAAAACTGAAAAGGATTGCTCTTGCCCAAAATGCTAACAACCAATAAGTAAATTCCGATTAGAATCAACAACCCAATCAACACAACAACGACATAAAACCCTAGACCCGAAAGGGAGTTCAGACCAACGCTGGAGGTAAGTTGTGCCATTAACCCGAATACGGCGACCGGAACCAACAACATGGCCCATTTGACTACGGTCATGCAGATTTCCTGAATGGCACCCAACAATAATTTTACGGGTCTTAACAAATCTTCGGGTAGGGATAATACCGCTACCCCAATGATGATGGTAAAAATGACAATACTCAACATTTCCCCACTTACCATCGAAGCCAATGGATTGTCTGGCAGCAAATTTGTTATGGCGTTGGGAATATCATTTATTCCAAATGACAATTCCGTGCTTTCGACAGTATTGGTCAAAGCTTGTTCATGATCGACAACTGCCTGTTGGTGCAGATACTTTCCAGGGCTAAATATCAAGGCAAGTACAGTACCTATGGTAACCGAAATAATTGTTGTGGATAAAAAATACAGGAGCACCCCACCACCCAGTTTTTTCAAATTCTCCTTGTCGTTACTTGCTATTCCGGTTATGATCGATGCTACGATCAAAGGAATCATGATCATTTGCACCAATTTAAGAAAGAGCATTCCGGGAAGGGCCAACCAATTGCCAAGAACTTCGGCCGTGCTTTTGGTTATCCAACCATTTTGCGGACTTAATAAAAGCCCCAGACCGACCCCAAGGAACAAAGCAATGATAACCTTTAACCATAGCCTATTCTCTACCAATTTTTGTAGGTAGTGATTAAGGGATTTTAATGATTTTATGTCCGTATCAAACATTCTTTATGGTCTATTATGCAATCGTTATTTTCTTTTCTAGATAAACACCCTGTACGGCATGTAGCAGTTCCACGCCCTCTTTGAACGGCCGCTGAAATGCCTTTCTTCCCAGGATTAGACCGGAGCCTCCTGCCCGTTTATTGACGATGGCCGTAGTAATCGCTTCTGTCAGGTCGGATTCCCCTTTGGAGCCACCCCCCGAATTGATCAACCCAATCTTGCCCATATAGCAATTCGCGACCTGCAACCTGCATAGGTCGATGGGGTGCTCTGTAGTCAAGGTTTCATACATGGCATCATCATACTTGCCGAATTGAATGTTTTTAAAACCGTAATTGTTCATAGGCAATTTTTGCTTGATAACATCCGCCTGTATGGTAACCCCAAGATGATTTGCCTGTGATGTTAAGTCGGTCGATGAATGATAGTCTTCCTTAGCGGTTTTAAAGGCTTCATTACGGGTATAGCACCATAGAATGGTAGCCATTCCAAGACTATGTGCTTCGGCAAAGGCTTCTGCGATTTCTTTTAACTGCCGGTTACTTTCCTTTGATCCGAAGTATATGGTCGCACCGATTGCCACCGCACCCATATTCCAAGCCTCCTTGACCGTTCCGAACAAAGTTTGGTCATACGTACTCGGATAGGACAAAAGCTCGTTGTGGTTTATTTTTACGATAAATGGAATTTTGTGTGCATATTTCCGTGCATAAAGACCCAAACCTCCAAAGGTGGAGGCCACTCCATTGCAACCGGCTTCAATAGCCAGTTTTATAATGTTCTCAGGGTCAAAATAATCGGGGTTCTTATAAAAGGAAAAAGCGGCACTATGTTCAATGCCTTGATCGACCGGAAGAATACTCAAGTATCCCGTACCTGCGAGGTTGCCGTGATCGTATAGTTGAGATAGGCTTCCGAGTACCCGCGTACTACGGTCACTATTCACGAATACCTTATCCACCACATTTTTTTCGGGCAACTGCAATTCATCCTTGGTTATTTTTTCGCTAACGTGGTCCAGATAGTAGGATGCCTTATCACCCAGACGCTCCACGACATCTTCGTATGTTTTCATGGTTTTTATTTTAATTGATTCCCAAACTTTTGTTGGTTTTGGCAATGGATGTATGACCATCCCTTTCGATGCCCGTTAATGCCCGTATGGCATCAATGGTCTCGGGTATTACGATAGCCTGATTATCCACGACATAGGCATAAAACAGTTCGTCGCCTACCACTTTTAACATATCTTCCCAAAGGGCTACCTCGTACATATCTCCCCAAGGCCGCCCCATATCCAGATACATTTCCTTAATGGTGTTGTTGGAAACCAGTCCTTGGTCATAGTGTATCAGATTAATCCGGCTTGAGGTCTTAAAGGCATCGAGCACTTCTTCCTTGGTGGCTTTTTTCTTTAACTTTACGTTCCAATAATGCATATGGCTCAAAGTTTCGGGCACTTTTACCGCTGATGTGATTACATCGAGATCGGGATCTACACTTTGCGCATCCGGACCTTGATGGCTGGGGATATCCCTTTCTGGTACCATTGTGTTCATAATGCCGCCCAAATGGCTTTCCCAAGGGTCGGTGGCACGTCTTAACAAAGTGCCCCTAGCATAGTCCAAAAGGTTGGCCCTTTTTAGCGCGGTCAGCGTTCTTAAAATGGATGTAGTGTTGCAGGAAACCACCCTTGTGGCATCCAAATCTATCGCAGATTCGTAATTGTTTTCGGCACTAAAGGAATGACCGGTCGTTTCATGTTTTTCACCACCTTGGACTATGAATTTAAGTCCTTGTTTCTTATAGGTTTCAACATTCCCTGCGGCTATGTTCTTTGGGGTACAATCAACTACAAGGTCCACTTTATTTAGAAGGTCTTGAAATGAGCCAGCTACCTGGATGTCCGCCGATCTCATTTTTTCCTTGGCTTCCGCAGTTGCAGCGAATATGGTATACCCTTTTTTTACAGCGGTCTGTATGCGCCAATCGCTAATGACATCGCATACACCGAAAAGGTTCATGTCTTCCTGTAGATTAATGGCATCCGCCACTCTTTTGCCAATAACTCCGTATCCTACTACTGCTATATTTTTCATATCGTATTTATTTAATTGTTATTAATTTTTTACTGTTTTTATGTAATAGTATGGCACCTACTATTCCTGAAATTAGAGAGGCAAATAGGATACTTACTTTTGCGGCGAAAATCAAAGATTCATCTGAGAAGGCCAGTTCATTTATAAACAGTGACATGGTAAAACCGATGCCCCCCAAAAAGGCGGTACCATAAATCATATTCCAACTCACGTTTTCAGGGAGTTTGGCAAGTTTAAGTGCCACAAGTATCCTCGAAAAGGCTGCAATACCAATGAATTTTCCGAAAATCAGCCCCAAACCGATCCCTAGGCCAACAGGGCCGGTCAGTACCTTCAGCAAATCCCCATGAAGATGTATCCCCGCATTTGCCAAGGCGAACAAAGGAAGAATGATGAAGCTTACCAGAGGGTGTAAAGCCCTTTCTAGTTTTTGTAGCGGAGTTTCGGCTTCTGAACTTGTGGTTTTAATATCCTCCAATATTTCCAACTGTTGGTTGGATATAAGGGTGCCTTTGATCGACTTTGATTCCTGAAATCTTTTATGGAGTGCGTCCAAACGTTTTAGAAAGGTTCCCTCTTTAATTTTTACCCGACCCGGAATTGCTACAGCGGTAAGAATTCCTGCAATTGTAGGGTGCACTCCTGAAAAAAAGAAGGCCAGCCACACGCCTCCTATTCCTATAATAGCATAAAACCAAGTACTTCTTACCCCTGCAAAATTTCCTATTATGAGAAGTCCGAAGAAGAGTAGCCCGTGGAGCAAATCCATTCCCGAAATACCGGAAGTATAAAATAGGGCGATGACCAGAACACCGCCCAAATCGTCCACGATTGCCAATGTGACCAAAAATACCCTTAGAGCGGTGGGCAATCTTTTCCCCACAAGTGCCAGGACCCCCAACGAAAAGGCAATATCGGTGGCCATTGGAATGCCCCATCCTTGGGAAGCCTCCCCGGAACCGCTGAACAAATAGTAAATGAAGGCGGGGATCACCATTCCCCCTATTGCCGCTCCTATGGGTAATACAGCATTTTTGGGGGATGAAAGTTTGCCTCCCAATATTTCCCGTTTAAGCTCCAAACCGACCTGTAAAAAGAACAGTGCCATCAACCCATCATTGATCCACAAAAGCAAAGGTTCCGATAACCGAAAATCCGCAATGTAAAAGCCGATATCAGTTTGCATAAGACCTGTATAAAATTCTTTCCAAGGGGAATTTGCCCAGACCATTGCAACAACTACGGTTACAAAGAGAACAACCCCACTGTTGTTGAGGCCCTTGGCATAATGGCCAAAGAATTTTCGAATGTCTATGTTATTTCGGTTTTTAAGCATCGATTTTTGTTTTTTGCTTATTTTCGGACTTTTCCAATGTCCCAAATTGTTCATCCGATGGGGAGTCTATATGGGAACTTTGTTTGAAATTCCTAATGATGACCCTATTGCTCTTTTCATAGGTAAAATAACTTATGACCCAATTAAAGCCTACCAACAGTTTGTTTCTAAACCCACTGATGGACATCAAATGCACCACGGACCATAATAACCAGGCAAAATATCCCCCAAACTTCAGCTTGCCCAAATCGGCTACCGCTTTTCGTTTACCAACGGTGGCCAGCGATCCCTTATCCTTATATTTAAACTGTTTTGATGGTTTGTCATCGATTAGATCGGTCAGCATTTCGGCAAGATATTTTCCTTGTTGAATGGCTGTCTGTGCTACTTGTGGATGTCCTTTCGGCGTAGCTTCAGAAATCAATGCGGCAATGTCTCCAATGGCGTAGATGTTCTTATGGCCGTCCACCTGTAAATACCCGTTTGTTTTTAAGCGATTCCCTTTTACTATGGACTCTTTGCTGATTCCCTTCGGAAATTGTCCCTTGACCCCTGCTGTCCAGACGAGGTTTCTTGCTAATAGCATTTTACCGCTCTTGGTCTGTACTACTTTGCCATCATAATCACTGACCGCTTCGTTCAATAGAACTTCAACATCAAGATTTTTAAGGTACTCCAATGTTTTTTCCGAGGCCTTGTCGGACATAGCTCCCAGTAGTTCGTCCATGGCTTCCACCAAATAGATCTTCATAATTGAAGAGGGATATTCGGGATAGTCCTTTGGAAGGATGTACCTGCAAAACTCCGCCAAGGCCCCTGCCATTTCAACCCCTGCGGGACCCCCACCCACGATCACAAAATTGGTCAGGGCATCGCGTTCTTCATCATCACAGGTAATCGCTGCCTGTTCCAGGTTTTGCAGCATCATGTGACGGATGTTCAGGGAATCACGGATATCCTTCATCCCCAGACTATTTTTTTCCACATTATCCATCCCGAAAAAATTGGTAGTGGTTCCCGTAGCCAAAACCAGATAATCATAACTCAATTTTCCCTTATTGGTAAACAGCATATTTTGCGATGGTTCTATTCTTTCGACATCCGCTAGGCGAAATTGAACATTCTTGTAACCGCTGATCTGTTTTCTGAAAGGGAATACGATGCTGTCGGGTTCCAAGGCACTAGTCGCCACCTGATAAAAGAGGGGTTGGAATTGATGGAAATTGTTCTTATCCATCAATACTACCTGCACGTTTTTCTTTTTTAGCCCCTCTACCAAAGCAAGGCCTGCAAAGCCCCCACCTACCACCACCACCCGGGGCAGTTTCGTGTCCGGTAAGCAAATCAAATCGATAACTTTACAAGCATTTTCCATAATAGTGTTCAACGTAGCTGTATTTTTCAAATCAACTCTTCCTTCAATTTTTTTCGCTGAGGTTGAAGCGAATTACCTTTTCTCTTCTGTGTTGGGCCTCCGAACTATTAATACCGAGCAGTCGGCGTGAACTGAGACGGACTGTGAAACCGAGCCCAGTAGGAAGCGTTTGAACGCTCCATGGCCATGTGACCCGATCACGATTAGTTCCGCACCAAATGTCTCTGCCTCATCCAGAATCGTGATTTTTGGAAGGCCTTTCACAACAGCCGTCGTAATGGATAAATCGGCGTTCTTCTTTTGCAATACCAGACTGGCATTCTGTACGATGTCTTCTGCTGTTTTTTTTGCGTTTGACACGGCTTCTTCATAATAATTGCCCATGGAACCGCCCAAGGGAACTACTCCCGGAGCGGCCAATAAGGGATTCTCGAAAACTGAGATGACACGTACTTCGGTGTTGGCTGGGAACCGCATTCTAGAAAGTTCTTCCACCGCTGTATTGCTGTATTCCGATCCATCTATTGCTAATAGTATTTTCATGACATTTAATTTAATGGTGATACTTTATGTTCGTACTAGATAACCTCTAATCAATGGTTATCGGTTTCATTACTTTTCTCCAATACAGGTGCTCATATAACCCTGACCAGTACATCCCGAAAGTGAAGGCAAATAAAAGCTCTTCAATGGGTATGCCCAGAACAATAAGATGAGTCAGGTTTTCCAGATTCCAGTACAACTCCACATATTGAGGATAGAATGGAAGAATACTTCCGAAATAAATGAAGTACAGTACAGTAAATAAGATTCCTCCAACCCATATCTTTCCTTTTAAATCCGGGCGACAGTACAATGTTGCCATACCACCAAAAAACATTGCAATGATGCCACAATAAATATGGTTGAGCGATGTAAACAGCGCCATTATGAGGAACACTATTGCTGGTATAAAGAGAACATAAATATGTAGCTTATGTCTTTGGTGGTTCCGTTCGTTATGTGGTATTTCGGCAAGTCTTCGTTTAAAAATAAGGTTGTAAAGTACCGTGCCAATCCCGCCGATAGCAAAAGAAAAAATAAGGCTCTCTATGTCGAAACCTGATTTTTCTGCCAAATCGAACAGCGAAGGTGGAAACCAATATTCTGGGACAAATAAGGGCTCTGTTAACCCAAACGGCATAGTAATAAGGCTCATTTTGAGCATCTCTTTTCTTGATGCTTTTCTCAACAGATAAATGACTGCCCAGAGCGCAAGAATTATTAGTGACCATATAAACCAGACGTATTGCATCTATTTTTTTATTTGTGCATTATAAAAAGCCGCAATACAGGCACCTATAAGCCACCCTAAGATGAATGTTTGTACTATTCCTAAACCTGCTTCCCATAATGGCACATCCATCCTGATAATGCTTGTGGTATCTAAACCGTGCAAGAGGCTGTTGAAAAAATCAATAGTGCCTTCTCGACCTGCTGTTGACATAACTATCATACAGCCCAAGTAAATTAGTGCTCCCGTAAGACCGAAAGCATATCCGAGTTTTTTTACGTTTAATCGATTCATGATTGTGTGTTTATTTTAATAGTTATACCAAATTCATTTGAATGATACATACCCAGCAGGGTAAATCTAAAATTGTAATCAATGGTTCTTTTCCATACTCTTTTTGTACTCCATCTTATTGTGCATAGCTTTTTCCAAATCCTTATGCTCAAGAGTATGGTCACAAAAGGTGTCGCTCAAAAGACTATCGTTGGCGATGACCGGCATAAAATGATGTGTAGTTAGCAGCATCAGATCTGGATATCTGGAAATCATATCACTGAGTTTTCCGGCAAGAATGGTATCGTTTGCCGCTGCGTTTACGAGTTCGTCAACCATCATGCCCGTGGCATGGTCATTATCCATCATTTTGGTAATATACTTCTTGCCCAAATCATGGTCTTCCACCATCAATGTCAAGACCTCATCTTGTTGTGACGGATCTTTAAGCATATCCTTTACAGAACTTTCCTGTTTTTGTGCACAGGCCGATAATGTGAAAGTGGCCAATACAATTCCTACTGCCATTTTGATTTTTGTTTTCATTTCATTTTGTTTTAAGTGTTAAAATTTTACTCGATAATCGAGATTTAAATACACCGAGGCTTACCTCGAAATCAAATGTTTTTCTGTTAAATGCCTCGAGGGCTTGCCCCGAGGTAGTTTACTCCTTATTCAGATTTTAAAAGTTTCTTGGACTCCTCGTATTCCTCTTTCGTGATTTCGCCTTTGGCAAATCGCTTTTTAAGAATGCGCAGTGGGTCTTCTTTTCTGTTTTTCGTATAGGGCAGGTCGTATGGTGCGTAAAAGATCCAGATCAATAGAATGAACCATACGATCCACCATATAAAGTGCATACCACCGAAGTGTCCGTTAAAAAAGTGCATAGTTTTGAATTTTAGTTGTTAATACTTGTTTTGTGGACTATCCGTCCGATTTTAAAAGCTTCTTTGATTCTTCATATTCACTCTTGGTAATCTCTCCTTTGGCAAACCGCCTTTTGAGTGATGTTAGTGGGTCATCGTCTTCAATTTCATCATAGGATGAACTGGACGGGGCAAAGAAAATCCAGCCCAGCAATACAAACCATATGGCCCACCATATAAGATGCATGCCCCAAAAAACTCCGTCTCTATAAAACATACTGTTAGATTTAAGATTATTGTTATTTTAATTGATTTCTGTTATGGTATAGCCTTCAAGTCCGTTGAGTTGCTCTTGCAGCTCATCTACTGAAAGTTCTTCCTTCATGCTGATAATCGTGGCACCTTTCGGCTGCAAGAAAATCTGTGTTTTCTCTACCGCCGGATGTTCTTCCAAAGCTCTTTTGACCCTTGTCACACATCCGCCACAGCTTATTCCTTCGATTTGAAATTTGCGTTTCATTGTCCAACTTTTACTGTTATTTAATGATGTCGATGTCCTTCATGTCCTTTTTTGTCCCCATCATTTAGCACTTCCTCTTTACTTTCTCCGTGCTTCTTATTGCTATGGCCGCCATGGTTATGGCCACTGCGACCATGTGAGCCATGCGGCATAAAGAGATGCAATGCGAACATCAGGATTATAAAGGCAAAAAGGCCGTTATACCCTGTGATCCCCAACGCCGGGGCGAAAAATATCAGTAGTAGGGGCAGCCCACAACCGATAACCATCCATATCCAATGACTTTTCATGTTTTCCTGTATTTGCGTTAAACTTTAGTGTTTTAATGATGATCACCATGACTTTGGCTCTTGCTCAATTCCATTTCGCCCTGCTCGATAATGTCCAATCCTTCCTCGGCCATCATATTTTTACAGGACTCCATACAATCCTCGCTCATCATGCCTTTTTCGTGCATCATTTTCATCATGTTCCCCATCATCTTACCATCTTTCATCATGGATTGCATCATTTTCTTCATCATTGTACTGTCTTTCATCATCATTTGCATACCATCGCCTTTCATCATGCCGCCCATCATTTTATTATTGCCCTGCATCATTTGCATTGCATGATCGCTCTCCTGCATGTTTTCCATAAAGCCGGTCATGTATGAGTGGTTGTTCGCAATGGCATCAAAAATTTCACTACGTGTCTCGGAGTTGTCGAGCATTGCGTTAACATCAGTTTTCTGGTTGCAACCGTTTAAGGCAAACAACCCTATCGTCAAAAAAATTAGTGTTGCTGTTTTCATTGTATTTAATTTAAGATTTACTCGATTCGTTTTAATTTTATCCTTTACTTACTTCCGAAGTTTCAGAGGCACATTTTGTGCCCTGATTTTCGCTTCGATCCAAAAATTTTAAATGGGTTCACTTCAACTTTTTGTCCCATTGTGCTGAACAAAAAATCAATTATTGCCTAATATCAGCGGTAGTCCAGAATCGCCACCACCGACTACGACTACTTTTGAGTTAGGCGACTTCGCTAGTTCCAATGTTGCATCGATACCCTTGTCCTGTAATATCTTATCGGTCAGGGAAGCGCTTAAAATTTTGTTGGCATCCGCCTTTCCTTGTGCTTCAATGGTTACTTTTTCCGCTTCCTTTTTGGCGGTAACCAAACGAAATTCATATTCCAACGACTCTTGTTCTTGTTTAAGTTTACGCTCTATAGCTTCCTTTATGGTGCCTGGCAAAGTAACATCTCGCACTAGTATCTCATTGAGCTGAATGTACTGTCCGTCAACGATTTTTTTGGTCTCTTCATAGATCTCTGCCTGTATTGCATCTCGTTTACTGGAATACAATTGCTCCGGGGTATAGCGCCCCACAACGCTTCTTGCTGCAGATCTTATCGTGGGCAGTAGTACACGGTTAACGTATTCCGTACCTTTTTCTTGATGAAGCTTTCCTAAAAATTCTCTCTTTGGTTCAAACCATGCGGAGGCGTCCAGTTTTATCTCCAATCCGTTGGAAGAGAGTACCTGCATTTTTTCAAAAACTTCTTGCTGTCTAACCTCATATACAAAAACCTTATTCCAAGGTGCCACGATATGAAAACCCTCGCCCAAAGGCGGCTGATCCGTAACCACTCCGCCCCCAAAGGTTTTGTAGAGTACCCCGGCTTCCCCGGATCCAATCGTTACTGCAGATTTTGCGATTAAAACAACCAGTACAATGAAACTAATTATTGCTGGTAGCGCAATTTTTGGTAATTTTTCCATATTTATTATAATTTAAATTGGTACTGTTTTGACTTTATCCATTGACGGATTCTAACATTATTTTACCAAAATTGCTGTATTATCGAAGCAACTATTGGAGTGTTTTGGCCATCTTAATTGGCCGATTTTAAAAACTCTTCAATCTTCTTACTTTCATGCTCGGTAAGATTGGCCCTGACCCTCATATGAAGGCTGATGGTCTCCCAATCGGTATCGTTATAATCCGCAGGGGACGGTGCTATGTGGCATCGATTACAGGTTTCTCCCCACATTTGGGCTCCCGATTTTTCGATCTTGAATTCTTCCTCCGCTGCTGCGGTGGCCGTATCCTGAACATCGGTATAGCCTTTCTTTGTGGAGGAACAGGCAACAGCCGTAATGCCCACAATTGTCATGATAATGACGCCTATTACTGTTTTATATATTGTTTTCATGTTTTCTACGTATTATATATTGTTTTTAGAATCCTATGGCCCAATGCAAAAACAGGCCATCCGTGTTGGTTAAACCATCTCCGTCATGACCACCTTCCGTTTCAGTGGCCTGATAACTAAGTTTGACAACCGAACGCCAGCTCAGCCAATAATTGAGACCGAAAGCGTACTGGACCGATTTCTCTTCCCATTCCGCGCCTTCCGGAGCATTAAAGTCCGAGTATCTGCCCACAAACTCCAGTTTTTTGACAAAATCGCTGCTTGCCATAGTAGGCCGGTAACTCAGCTGCCCATAAAAGGAGTTGCTTTGGTTGTCAAAAGAGTATTCCTCCAGTATATCATCCTCCAGCTCAAAATAAGTGGCCGTATCCACGTTTGAATTGTTGTATTGTGCCTTTACGTCAATTACTCCACCAAGCCCCGATATCTGCTTTACGAAAGAAAAATCCAAGGCGAACAAAAACGCCCCGACATCCTCGTATTCCGAGTCCTGTTCCCCTGTGTCACTTGTAGAATAGGCAGAAAAACCAATCTCCGTGGAAGAATCGGAAAAGGGTAATAATCCCAAGCGACCACCATAAGCTTTCGCGAGGTTGGTATCTTCATAATTTTCAAACATCAGCATACCAGCTTCCTCCGGTTCATCGTTTCCATCTTTTAGCCTTGGGCCGTTAGTGGCATAGACCGAATAATTCAATGTTGGGCCGCCCAAGTCGAAGGCTCCCCTAAGCTCCACTCCAATTCCTGAAGCTGGTGCAATGCCATCATGTCCGTAGCCTAAAGGAGCATTGGGCAGGCGGTTAATCCAAGCTGGGTGCAATCGCTCCATAAAAGTTCCAAAAGGCAATAGAAATTTCCCTGCCCTGGCAATCATGTTCTTATTGAGCACGTACATCACATCGGCATACTCTAACCCAGTCTCCAATTCATTTCCTTCAAGTTTAAATTCCAGTTCTGCCTCGAACATTAACCTGTCCGAATGTTTGTATAAGAATATCGGGGCAAAGGCAGCTCCCAAAAAGGTGGATTCCGGTTCGTCTCCTGAATCCATATATTCAAATCCTGTATGCCCGTATCCTCTAAGCATAAATTGGGTCTTGCTCGGTTCAAAGGTGTTGTATGTTTGGCCGTACATCTGACCACCAAAAACAACTGCGACTAGTAATACTATTAGTTTTTTCATTTTTTAAGGGTTCTTATGTAGTTAATGATCTCCCAGCGTTTTTTCTCAGGGATGGCAGTTTTATAAGAGGCCATCGGTGAGCGGCCTTCTTCCAATTTCCAGAAAAGGGCCCCATCAGTCTGGGCTTGGACTTCGGCACTGGTAAAATCGGTTGGTTTAGGCTTCAGGCCCGCGCCTCCCACACCATCGCCTTTGCCCTTGGCACCGTGGCACACGACACACAGCATCTTATAGGTTCTTTTACCTGAGTCCGCTGCATTGGCATCTCCTTTAAGAGGATTGACTATCTTGTCGGCACTAGCGGGTGCCACCCATTTCTCCTGTGCCTGGGTATTGAATCCCACAAACAGAAAACCTATGGCCGCCATTGCGACCGCACGTGGTAAGAATTTTTTGTTTTTCATTTTATTGGTACTAAGTTGTTAACAAATCTATTTTTTCTTGAAAGTGTTCGTCTGCATAATTTTCTTTCTTATCTATATAATTTCGTCATAGAAACTGCGCTCCCAATCTTCTGCATTTTTATAATCGGTCATGCTTATGCCCGTGATATTCTTAAACTGTCTCGACAAATGGTTTACACTACTATAGTCTAACATGTAGGCTATATCCGAGAAGGTATATTGTTGTAGCTGTATCAGCTCCTTCACCCTCTCGATCTTTAGTTTTATAAAATACTTTTCGATTGTGGTATGCTCATTTTTGGAAAACAGTTTGCTCAAAAGCTTATAATCACGATGTAAGGTCATTGCCAAATGTTCCGATGTCTTTTCTTTTATATGTATTGGCAACTCTTTTATAATCTCTATGAGTGTGATCTTGACTTCTTCTACTAGCATTTCTTCCTCGCTCTGTGCGATTTCAAATCCATTGGAGTGAAGTACTTCCATTACTTTACTATCGATTTCCTTATCTATATTTTTGTTAGCGCGCACGGTCAGCTTCCCCAGTTCGAGGGAAACAATCTCCACATTGATTTCTTCGAGTTCTTGTTTTATGACCTTTAGGCACCGTCTACAGACCATGTTCATGATCCAATAAATTCTAGTGGATTCCATGTATGAAAATATTAATGTTCTTAACTGAACTATAAAGCGTCAGAGGATTGATTCTCTGATAAAATACAGGTCGAAAAAGGTTGTCGCTAGAAAATAGGTGCGACAGTAGATAACCAACAATGTACTGTTGGCCAATGGGGAAGCACAGATTATTTTTACAATAATCTGCTTAAATAAAAATCAAATCAAGAGAGTTTCGTGAAGTACGAGTATGTCCCGTTCAATCCAGGGAGGATAATAGTTTATTAAGGGAACTGTTTTAAGTTCAAGGCCTTGAAATAGATTTACATTGGTGTAGAAAAATGCTTTTAAGAAAACTACCTTGTTGGCATCCAGTTCGAAGGAATCCGATTTTAGATTGTCCTCTCCTTGCTTTACAAAGGTTTGGTTGCTACAACAATCCTTTTGACCTAGGGAACATTCTTTGGTAGATTTTTCATCTTGTTGCTTGACTTTTTCATCGCAAGATTTTACTTTACGGAAAACAGCAAGGTCCACCAATTTATCACAACAAAAGTGCATATCGGCTGCAAACGCGGTAGTGGAAAAAAGCACCGCGAAAGCTAAAGTGAATGCAAATATTTTGTGAAAAAGGCGTTTCATGTTCTCAAGTTAATCAATTTTTTTTCAAGTTTTAAAGTAACTTATTCGGATTTTATGTGCTTAAAACACTTAAAATAATAGAGTTATATTGTTTTTTAGCTAATTACCTGTACAAATGTAAATGAAGGGTTTAAACAAAAATATGACTATTGTCATGTTTGTCAGAAAAATTCTGTAATCGTTGAAATCGGCCAAATAAATAATTAAGTGCAATTAGTTTAAGGATACTTTTTTTCAAATAAAGTCGTTCCTTTCTTATAAACATATCTGTTATGGAAAGAAAGCGGTTTTTACGGAATTTGGGTGCCGGTGCGGCATTCGCCATAGTTTTTCCCTGTGTTCATGGTTGTTCGAAAGATGGCTACGGAGATGTTGCCCCCGAGGATATGAGGCCTATACCTACCGGAATTGACTTTACCATTGACCTTGACGCTCAGGAAGGTGCGCCTTTACAGAACAACGGCGGATTTATCCTAAAGGAATTCGTGGTAGTGGCCAAAAACTTGGAGGGGCAGTATGTGGCCGCCAGTCAAATATGTAGCCATCAACAGACCGAGGAAGTGCGATTTATTTCGAAGGATGGGGGTATCTATTACTGTTCAACGCATGGTGCACGGTTTGACCAAACGGGAAAACCGTTAAACAGCATCACAAGCAATCCGCTAAAAATATTCAGAACTGAGCTTACCGGAAATATACTGCGCGTGTTTGAGTAAAACAGTTGCTTCATGACACCAACGAACACCATTTGTTAACTTTTTCGACATTGTAATATTTGCCTTTGGGGCCAGATGCTATGCTCTTGAGAAAAATAAGATAGTTTATGGGCTATGTCAATAAATTGCCATCGCTATCCCACTCGGCCAGAATGCCCCTTTTACTTTGGTCCACACATTTTGCGAGCCATTCTTCTTCGTAAGCAACTCCGTGCTGTTTCAGTACATCTTCCGGTACGCCATCCCAAACCGTGGGTGTGTTGCCTTTATAGCCCAAATCCTGAATGCCGATCTTAGAGGTATAATATCCGGTAATCGTCAAATTTCTCATCAACGAGAAAAACTGTATTTCCAAAGGGCGTTCGGCCTCGGGGACTTTGATATCGGGGTAGGCGATGGCATCCAATAGTTGTTTTTGTTGTTCTTCCGGTGCCGATTTAAATTCTGCACCAAATTCGGTATTGCTACTATGGTCCAACCACATCAGACCGCCTCGGATGGTTGTCTGCATTTCAGGAATATCCTTGGCCATGAACTCTATAAAATCGGGAACCCCGGCATCCGATGCACTACCAAATTCTTCATTGGCGGGCAAGATTAAATCACCCAGAACGGCAATGGTTTCCAGCTCGTGTTCGTTGAAAAACTGTTCCTTCTCCAGTTCCACGATCAACCCCTTTTCCTTTGGGGTTCTTCCATATTTGTAGTTGTAGCCAGGTAAGGCCTTGGTCTGTTCCGCCTTGGCCTCTGCTTCCGGTTTGCATCCGTGTACGGCCAATCCACCGGCGACCGACCCTAGAATAATCGATTTTATGCTATTTCGTCTATCCATTTTTCTATATATTTTGTTGTTTCAATTGTTCTATAATATAGTCGGATGTTCTCCATGAGAGTGCCAAGATGGTCCATGTCGGGTTCTTGTCGGCCTGTGACACAAAAGGTCCGGCATCGACGATAAATACATTGTTGGTATCGTGAAGTTGCTGAAACTTGTTCACTACAGAGGTCTTGGGGTCATTGCCCATTCTAGTCGTACCCACTTCATGGATGATCCACCCTGGTGGGGATATACCATAATCTTGTTCCTTGGTGGGTTTTTCTCCCAAAGCTTCACCGCCCATGTTGTGGATCAGTTCCTCAAAAGTGTCCTGCATGTGCTTTACCTGCTTACGTTCATGATCGGACCATTTGTAATTGAAGCGAAGCACCGGAATTCCAAACTCATCTACTTTGGTAGAATCTATTTCACAATAGTTATCCTTCATGGCGATAGATTCTCCCCGACCTCCAAAACCAAGGACGGAGCCATAGTATTTCTTAACATCGTCCCTGAGGCCATTGCCATAGCCCCCCACTTTTGTGCCGAAGAATTTATTGAACTCGTTTGCATTAAAACCAAACCCATAGTTGGGCATGCCCATTCCACCCCATACCTCAATATGGTATCCGCGGGGGAAGTCCAATTTTTTATTGTCGCCCCACCAAGGGGAATATACGTGCATGCCCCCAACGCCGTCCTCGTTGTAGGAAACTTTCCGGTTCATTAAGCCCGGAATAAAGGCCGCCCTGCTCGCGCCCGTGGAATCGTGAAGATATTTACCAACAATATCGCTGCTATTGCCCAATCCGTTCGGGTGTTGAGCACTTTTGGAATTCAAGAGTATCCGGGCCGAGCTGCAGGCGGATGCCGCCAGAACGACGACTTTTCCTTTTAGCTTATATTCCTTTCTATCCTCTTTATTGATGTACGAAACGCCCGTTGCCTTGCCCTCTTCATTCGTGGTAACCTCTCTTACCATGGCATTCAAGAACAGATCGATCTGACCGCCACTTTTTTGTGCAGGGAAAATCAAACAGGTTTCTGCAGAGAAATCGGCATATACCATGCAGGCCCTAGAGCATTGCGCACAATAAAAACATATGCCCCGATCCTCATTTATCATTTTGGTCAGGATGGACAGCCTTGAAGGATAAACAGGAATATTCGATTTCCGTGCCCCACTGATGTAAAAAAGCTCGTGCAATCGGGGTTTTGGTGGGGGCAGAAAGAATCCATCGGGGTCATTGGGCAAGCCCTCGTTGGTACCGAAAACCCCGATCAACTTATCTACCTTGTCGTAATAAGGTTTAACATCCTCATAGCCTATGGGCCAATTATCCCCCAATCCATCCTCGTTTTTGCGTTTAAAATCCCTTGGCCCAAAGCGCAATGAGATCCTGCCCCAATGATTTGTCCTGCCCCCCAACATTCGTGAACGGAACCATCTAAAATTACTGCCGTCACTATTAGTGTAGGGCTCGCCCTCGATTTCCCATCCACCGTATGCGCTATCGAAATCGCCAAAAGGCCGGACGGTGCCCGCTCCTCTTCTAGGGGATTCCCAAGGCCATTTTAATTGGGTCATCAGTTCAGGGTCTTTGGGGTCAAAGAACGGCCCGGCCTCCACAACGGCGACCTTTAGACCTGAATCGGCAAGTATTTTGGTCGCCATGCCCCCGCCTGCCCCAGAGCCGACTATGATTACATCATATAGTGTAGAGGATTCTTTTATTTGCATAATAATTTTCTTTAGTAATATACTGGTAGCAAGACCTGTTAACACTAAACGAAACCCCACATTCAGCTTAAGTTAACAGGCACTTGTGAAACCAATTTAAATAATTCGCTTTTTCGGTTACTGATATGCTATTCCTTTGCGCCTATTTCTATTTGCATCATAAACGCAGGTAGCATAGCCCATGTCCAAACATAAAACCCTAAGACCTTCGTCTAAATACCAGGGATATTCAACTATTTCCCATACGGAGCATGGACTTGACAATCCTACGGTCCATTAATTTTCTTTTCGTATGCATTAAGTTTGATTACAGTTAAAAGTATGTGTTTTTGGTAAACTTTATCTGCATAATTTTCTTTCTTTTTTATATAATTTCGTTAAAATGCCTTCACTCATAGGACTTGTTTTCAGTAAATGGCATAGTTGTATTTACACACACACACAGGTACTAAAGTAGTCTTGCAGTCGTGAAAAATAGGCACTTAATCACTATTCTAATTTAGTACATAGGGAAAGGACCGTACCCAAAAAGAGGTAACAGTGGCCCAAGTAGGAAATTGAATAAGCACATATTTGCTTTAATAAAAATGGGTGCTAAATATAGGGCCACCTAGCTTTTATCCTCATACGATTTTCAAAATAGAAACGTTGTTATTATTACATGTCTTTATTATGGAAAGAAAACAGTTTTTACGAAGTTTGGGTGCCGGTGCCGCATTCGCAATAGTTTTTCCGTGTGTTCAAGGTTGTTCCAAAGATGGTAACGGAGACGTTTCCCCAGAGGATATGAGACCTATCCCTGCCGGAATCGATTTTAATATAGACCTTGGCTCCAATGAAGGTGTGGGTTTGCAGAACAATGGGGATTTTATCTTAAAAAATTATGTGGTCATAGTTAAAAATTTAGAAGGTAATTTTGTGGCGGCCAGTCAGGTATGCAGCCATCAACAGACCGAGGAAGTGAGGTTTGTGGCCAAGGATGGAGGTGTTTATAAATGTTCCACCCATGGTGCGCGGTTTGATCAAACCGGAAAGCCATTGAACAGTATTACCAGTAATCCTTTAAAAATATTCAAGACTGAACTTACTGGAAATGTGCTTAGGGTCTTTGAATGAATTGGACTAAGTTTTGGGTATCTTTTTAATTTTCACATTTTTCAATATGATTAGTGATAGTTCCTCCAGTTGGTCGTTTTCAAAAGCCTTCTCGATTTCATCAAAATCAATGCCTCCTTCTATTTTAGGCTGTAGGTTACGGTAGTCCTGTAGGAGTACACCATTGACCTTGCGAGTATTATAAGCTTCCCGAAATCGCATTCCACCTTTTCCTGTAAAATATTTGTACGCAAGATAGTCCATACTGTAATCCTCAACATCGAACCAATATAGGAACACATCCTCAAAATCATCGCCACCGCCCTCTTGTTTGAAAGTAACAAGGATTTTATGGTACTCCTTACCTTTTATCACACTTCTACCTTGATCTTCTAAAATGACTGCTGGGTCTTTTAGCCATAGGGGTAAAAACGCAAAATAGATGACCGAATTCACAGAATTGGTATAGGCATTTTTTCTTTTCTCGGTAAGGTTTACTAGCGTATCGGCAACATGGCGGATAAAACCTTTGTTGGTGTAAACATCGCGGACCAGTATGTTTTCTTTATTCTTGCCGATTCTTGTATAAGTAAATTGTCCGTTTTGACGTCTGTACTCATAGGTGTGTTCACGGAAGATAAAGGTGGCCTCGGCATTCCTCATTTTTTCCATTCCGGAAACCTCGATGGCCTTATCAACTATGTTCTCTTGTGCGATGGATAAGTTAAACGATAATATAAATGCGATTACGGGAATCGAAAAAAGCGATAGTTTGTGATTTATTTGTGTCATGTATTCCTAAATCGGTCAATTTGTTTATAACAATATACATTTTATTCATTGTTTACAGATACTTTCTTAATTTTCTTCATCAACAGCTTCGGCCTCTGCCCTTTAAAAAGTTGGGTGCCAAGAACTGGATCTGTTACCGTGTTTTTTTTGCTTATCCTGTTCGCCTGCAGTGACATACTGAACATAGCAATAGTTATTTTTTAATTTTTGGTCGTCCCTTTTAAATAAATATTGGACTAGTGCAGTTTTAGGCCGTCATTAAATCACTAAATCAATTAAAACCCATAAGCCATAGTAAAATTAATCCCAAACGGGTGACCGGGTCTTAGTCCGGCCGGAACCCTAGATACCGCATAGGTTTCATCCAATAAATTGATAATGTTCGTAGAAAAGGTAAGGTGTTTATTGTAAAAATATCGACCCGACAGGTCAATAACATAATTGGAATCTACTTTTTGGTTTTCCGGTATTGTGCCCGTTCCCGCTCGCGTCCTAAAGGCGTCGGTATAGCGCAAACCCATATCTAGTGCAAATTTTTCATGCTCCAATCCAAGATTCAAATTAAACTGATTTTTGGCGATGTAAGGAATTTCATCGCCTTCCGTGACCTCTCCGAATATATCGGTATCACTTTCAAAGGAACTGAGGAACTTGGTGTCGGTCAAGGTATAGGATACCGATACGGGAAGTCTTAACTTTTCGGAGCTGTTCTTTAAAAAATCGTAGTTCAACAATACCTCTACCCCGCTTACCCGTACCTCGCCTGCATTGAATTGGTCAAGGCTGCCCGTACCGCCAGTGGCGGCAAGGTCGCTTCCCAGTAGGTTTTGATAATCATTGTAGTACGCTATTATTTCGCCTTTTAGACCACTGTGGTTGAAACGTGTACCAAGTTCGTAATTTATGCTTTGTTCCGGATTTTGGCCGTCAGTATTTCCTGGAGGAGAAAACCCTTTGTGAATTCCACCAAAAACGGACAAATTATTGGCAAAGCTATAATTGGCACCCAATCCCGGTATCCAAACATCCACCCTGTTCTCCCTTTCGGAAAGGTCAATGCCCGACCTCGCCGCATCGTTACTTCCATAATCCGTTCTACCCAACGTTATATTCTCATAGCGCAGGCCCGGAGTAACTGTCAGTCCGTTAATACTTAATTTATATAAAAAATGCGCAGCGACGGCTTTCGCATAACTTATACGATTGGCATCTGCACCCTTTTCGCCTACTGTAGTCCTTATTAATTCTTTATTTTGAAATGCATACCTGTCCACCCATTGAAATCTGTCCTCGTCATCTTCGTGATAACGTATTCCCGCTTCCAGGGTTTGTAACCAATCCGAACCCCATCGTAATTTGGCTATGGATTGAACACCATTTGAGGTGTATGTTCTGTTGTTTGCCTTTATACCGAACACGTCTTCGGAAGTATCGCTATTTCCCAATAATGCATTGTACTCCATGGCGTACCTCTCAGGGTCTGCGAGCACATTGTTGATTCCGACACGCTCCCCCAGATTAACATCATCCAATTTATACCAATTGCGCTTGAACTTATTAAGGTAGCCTGTGGTTTGTATGCTCAGTGCCGGGGAAAGTTTTAAAAAATGGGTCAATTGGTACTGTTGGTGTTCCGAATCCATCACATCTTTTGACGAAGCCCGATACCTGCGGTACGGATTTTCCTTGAAATCTATATCTGTAAGTCCCAAATACGTTTCATTGGCCTTCTCCTCGGAATACTGAATTTTAAATTGAAGGGACTGATAAAATCTGGCATCTTCATCAGTACTTATACGGAACTTTGCCAAATAATCAGATTTATCAAAACCTGTATTACCACCTCCGTCCAAGTTTTTAAAACCATCAGAATTATAGTTGTAGTATTCACTAACAAACCCAATATTCTTATAATTATCACCAACGACAACCTGTGTATTTCTTGAGTTGAAATTACCGGCAGACAACACGACCCTTCCCGAAAGTTGGTCGGGAATGCGAGTTGAAATCATGTTGATCGCTCCGCCTGTCGTATTTGGCCCATACTGAATTTGACTGCTTCCTTTCAATATTTCCACAGCTTGCATTCGGCCAATGGTCGGAAAATAATACGCTGCCGGGGCACTATATGGGGCCGGGGCAATTAAGACACCGTCCTCCATAAGGTTGATCTTGGCACTCCGCTCGGGTGAGGTACCACGTAAACTTATATTTGGCCGAAGACCAAACCCATCTTCTTCATATATATTGATCCCGGGCACACCTTTTAGGGTTCTGTTAATATCGTTGTAACTAAATTTTAGGAGTTCTTTATCCGATATGTAGACCGCAGAACCTGTCCTATTCTTTGCCTCGAACGTACTACCTAGTATGGAGTTGCCGTTCACAATGACCTCGTTCAACACCTCGGTTTTAAGGGCCGTAGAATCTTTCCGATCTAGAGTGTCTTGGCTCAGCACCTTGGTATAAAAAGAGAGAAAAAAGAGGGATATTAGAAATGGCTTCCACATGTTGTATTTATTTAGATTTAATAAAAATAAATTACAAACGTAGTTGATTTCTACATACCTTACAAAACTATTTATAAAAATTCTAAATAAACTTTCTTGAAGCCCTTTATGTCGATTGAGGGCCACCCATTTCTAAAAAGATGATATTTATCATGTCATAAAAAATTGAAATCAACTAGGTTTGCCCTTTCTAATAATGGATTTCCGCAATTCTAAATTTTTGTTAAACTATAGACTTACACTAAAATTTTTGTACTTTTGCATAGTATATGAAGAGTCTTTTTCATAAAATAGTATCTTTTTCGATGGCACTTTTGGTGCTGTTCTCGACCTTTTCATTCACGGTCGAGCAGCATTATTGTGGAGATACCTTGGTTGATTTTTCCATGTTCGGCAAGGCAGAGTCTTGCGGTATGGATATACAACAACTGTCCAATTCCCATGATGACAACTTAAAAAAAATAGGATGTTGTGAAGATGAGACTCTTTCTGTCTTAGGACTGGATGACCTAAAAGTTTCGCTTGAAAAATTAAATTTTGAGCAACATAAATTTGTAGTTTCTTTTGTATATAGTTACTTAAATCTTTTTGAGGGGTTACAAGAGAACATAGTTCCGTTTAACCATTACCCTCCACCTCTCTTGGTTAAGGATATTCCTATCCTACACCAGACTTTCCTTATTTAAAAGCTTTCTTATGAAGTTTTGCCGTGCTATTGATTTAGTATGGCTAAGGGCATTTCTTGCCTTTGGAACATTTCTTTTAATTCCAACCCAATATTTCATAAAATGCTTAATAACATTATTAAATACTTTTTAGAGAACAAGTTAGTTACTGTTCTTATATTATTTGCGTTAATCTTATGGGGTGTTTCTACCTCACCGTTCAATTGGAATACGGGATTTATTCCTAAAGATCCTGTTCCGGTAGATGCAATACCGGACATTGGTGAGAACCAGCAAATTGTGTTTACACAGTGGCCAGGTCGCTCACCACAGGATATCGAAGATCAGATATCCTATCCAATGACCACTTATTTACTTGGCATACCGGGTGTTAAGACCATTAGAAGTTCGTCAATATTCGGATTCTCTAGTATCTATATTATTTTTAATGACGATGTTGAATTCTACTGGTCGCGGTCCCGGATTTTAGAAAAATTAAATTCACTTCCAGCCGGCCTTTTGCCAGATGCCGTAACGCCAACTTTAGGTCCCGATGCTACAGCTTTAGGTCAAGTATATTGGTATACATTGGAAGGTAGGGACAAAGATAATAACCCTACAGGCGGCTGGGATCTGCACGAAATACGCACCGCACAGGACTTTTATGTAAAATACGGCTTAAACGCAGTTGATGGCGTTTCAGAAGTTGCCTCTATCGGAGGATTTGTTCAGGAATATCAAATTGATGTAAACCCCGATGCCCTTAAAGCATATAATATTCCATTGCATCGTGTCATGCAGGCCGTACAGAAATCTAACAAAGATGTTGGGGCAAAGACCATCGAAATCAATCAGGCCGAATATCTCGTTAGAGGTCTCGGCTATGTAAAAAAGACAGAAGACATTGAAAAAGCGGTGGTTGCCGTTCAGGATAATGTTCCTGTGCGTATTAAAGACATAGGGGTTGTCAGTTTAGGGCCTGCTACACGTAGGGGTATACTGGATAAAGGTGGTGCCGAAGTGGTAGGAGGTGTTGTGGTTGCCCGTTACGGTTCCAATCCGCTAGCGGTCATCAATAACGTTAAGGACAAAATCAAGGAAATTGCTCCTGGATTACCAAAAAAGACCTTGGCCAATGGGGTAGAGAGCCAATTGACCATCGTACCGTTCTATGATCGCACGCAATTGATCCATGAAACCATAGGTACTTTAGAAAATGCCCTCTCCCATGAAATCTTGATCAGTATCATTGTTGTGCTGGTACTGGTACTTAACTTGCGTGCGTCCATTATAATTTCAAGTCTTTTGCCTGTTGGTGTATTGATGACTTTTATAGTCATGCAATATGCAGGAGTAGATGCCAATGTTGTAGCGCTATCAGGTATCGCGATTGCCATTGGAGTCATGGTGGATGTTGGAATTGTTTTTGTTGAAAATATAATCCGGCATTTGGAAATGCCCGAGAACCACGGTGTTAAGGGAAAGGAACTCATGCAGGTCATTTATAAGGCAACGGTGGAAGTAGGATCGGCTATCACAACGGCATTGGCTACTACTGTAGTTAGTTTTGTGCCTGTTTTTGCAATGCAGTCGGCAGAAGGAAAATTGTTTAGGCCTTTGGCATTTACAAAAACATTTGCACTATTAAGTGCGTTTGTTTTGGGTATTATCGTGCTTCCTGCTTTGGCGCATTTTGTAATGGGTATAGATTACAATAAAAAGCGAGTACGCCGTTTCTGGTCTATTCTGTTAATTGTAGCAGGAATTCTTTTTGCTTTTTATGCACATATGTGGTTGCCATTGGTTATATCGCTTATTGGTTTAAATAACCTTATGGAACCTAAATGGCCCGAGAAATATAAATTATATCCCAACTATATTAATTTAGGATTAACAATCTTTATAGCCTCCTTTTTCCTAACGGAAGAATGGATGCCATTAGGGCCTCAAAATGGGATTATTATTAATTACTTATTTGTGTTGTTTTTAATTGGAATCATACTAGCAGCACTTATGGCGATTGTTCATTTTTACACCCCTGTATTAAAATGGTGTCTGGAAAACAAAGGAAAGTTCATGCTTATCCCCTTTGTAACATTGTTTTTTGGGGTATTGGTATGGATAGGGTTCAATACGACCTTTGGATTTGTAGCTAAAGGTTTGGAAACAGTAGGTTGGAAGAGTGTTAGGCAATCTTCAGGTTGGACAGCTGCATCAAATCTTTTTCCTGGAATAGGTTCAGAATTTATGCCATCATTAAACGAAGGAAGCTACCTCTTAATGCCCACTTCTATGCCACACTCTGGGGTGGAATACAATAGGAATGTGGTAGGGCAAATCGACATGATGGTAGGGAAAATCCCTGAAGTAGAACTAGTGGTTGGGAAACTGGGACGCGTAGAATCTGCACTTGATCCCGCACCAATTTCTATGTATGAGAACATCATCAATTACAAGCCCGAATTTATTCTAAACGAAGCAGGTCATAGGGTTCATTTTAAAGTGGACCGCAAAGACCGATTTATTACCGTTCAAAAGGATACCCTTACAAATGAAGAGGCATTGGCAAGAGGAATTACCGAAGAAGACTTGATTGTGGACGAAAATGGAGAATTTTTTCGAAATTGGAGGCCACATATTAAATCACCGGATGATATATGGGATGAAATCGTAAAGGTTACCAAAATACCTGGGGTTACTTCAGCACCCAAATTACAACCGATTGAAACACGTTTGGTTATGTTGCAAACAGGTATGCGCGCTCCTATGGGAATAAAAGTATATGGGCCGGACCTGAAGACCATCGAAGATTTTGGAATGAAGTTGGAAGAGATATTAAAAGGGGTGCCATCCGTTAAGTCAGAAGCTGTATTTGCCGACCGTATTGTGGGAAAACCTTATTTGCACCTCAATATAAACAGGGATGAAATATCGCGATACGGTCTTAATGTTGAAGATGTACAACAAAGCATCGAGACCGCCATTGGTGGGATGAAGATTACTTCTACTGTTGAAGGTAGGGAACGGTTTCCGGTCAGGGTGCGTTACCCAAGGGAACTTAGGGATGATCCCGAATCATTAAGTAAAATTTTAATCCCGACCCCGGTAGGGGCACAAATACCGCTTTCCCAAGTAGTCGATTTTGAATATGTTAGAGGTCCGCAGGCCATAAAAAGCGAAAACACCTTTTTGGTAGGCTACGTACTTTTTGATAAAAGGGATGGGTTTGCAGAGGTCGATGTGGTAAATGACTCGCAAGAGGCCATTCAACAAAAAATTGATTTGGGAGAACTCATAGTCCCTGCTGGAATAAGTTATAAGTTTTCCGGTAGCTATGAAAACCAGATCAGGGCAGTGAAAAGGCTGTCAATTGTGATACCGATCAGTTTGATCGTGATATTCTTGCTCCTTTTCTTTCAGTTTAAGACCGTCATAGCATCATCCATTCACTTTTCAGGAGTATTTGTCGCTTTTGCTGGAGGATTTATTATGTTATGGCTTTATGGACAGGATTGGTTCCTTAATTTTTCCATTTCGGGCGTAAATATGAGAGATCTTTTTCAAATGCATACTATTAATTTGAGTGTTGCCGTTTGGGTCGGTTTTATTGCCCTTTTCGGCATCGCGACAGATGATGGTGTAATAATGGGTACTTATATTCACCAGGTCTTCGAAGAAAAGAACCCTCAAACAATTCCTGCTGTTAGAGCAGCCGTTTTGGAGGCTGGCAAAAAAAGGGTGCGACCAGCGATGATGACCGCTGCGGTGGCAATCATTGCTCTTTTACCGGTGCTTACTTCTACTGGAAAAGGTGCCGATGTAATGATTCCTATGGCAATCCCAACTTTTGGAGGAATGACCATACAGATCATGACCATGTTCGTGGTGCCTGTTCTTCAGGCTTATTGGAGGGAAACGGTCATCAAAAATCAGAACAAAAAAAATGGAATAAAATGAAAAATATAATTATAGCACTAATATTATTTGGCGGTTTAGGCTCACAGGCCCAGACATTGGACGAGTATTTCAAAATCGCGGCAGGGAACAATCCTGGGTTACTTTCACAATACAGGGAGTTTGAAGCTGCCTTGCAAAAAGTACCTCAAGTAAGCACGTTGCCAGATCCATCTTTTTCGTTTGGATATTTTGTTTCACCAGTTGAGACAAGGGTTGGGCCACAACAAGCACGTTTTTCATTAACACAAATGTTTCCTTGGTTTGGGACATTAAAGGCTCAAGGAGATGCCGCTACGCTTATGGCAGAGGCAAAGTACCAGTCTTTTTTAGATGCCAAAAACAAACTCTATTACGAAGTCTCGGCCGCTTACTTTCCATTGTACGAACTCAAGGAGTGGATAAAAATCGAAGAAAATAACATCGCTATCTTGGAATCCTATAAGACCATTTCCAATTCAAAGTTCAAAAATGGAAATGGCACTCTTGTAGACGTATTGCGTGTAGATATTATGCTGAAGGAGGCCAAGACAACTTTGGGAATTCTGAATAAAAAGGAAAAACCGCTTATGGCATCGTTCAATAAGCTACTCAACCGCGACGAAATGCAACCTGTTACTATAACTGACAACATCGTTGTAGAGCCTGTTTTATCAGGTTATAATAAAGATGCATTTATAGTTGATCATCCACTAATGAATTCGATTGACTTGAAGACAAAAGCAAGTGAGGCATCAGAGCGTGCAGCAATTAAGCAAGGATTTCCAAAACTGGGTTTAGGCTTGGATTATGTAATGGTGGGTGAACGTACAGACATGACTTTAGTCGATAATGGGAAGGATGTATTGATGCCAATGCTAACGGTAACCCTTCCAATATTCAGAGGTAAGTACAAAGCAGCAGTCAAAGAAGCACAATTAATGCAAGAGAGTTATTCATTCCAAAAAAAGGAAATAGCCAACTCACTGAATTCAAACTACGAAATGGCTTTGTTCGACATTCGGCAACAAACAGATTTGGTTTCATTATTTGATGAACAAATAGAGGAATCAAAACAAGCCTTGAATCTATTATATACGGCATACGGAAACTCGGGAAAAGATTTTGAAGAGGTGCTCCGAATGCAACAACAATTACTAAAATACGATAAACTAAAGATAACTGCACTATCCCAATATAGAATTGCGATGGCCAAACTCGATTATATTACAGCAAAAAAATAGCATCATGACAAAAGAAACTAAAAAAATAATAAGTATAGCAGTAACTACACTTTTTGTAGGGCTATTGCTTGGGTGGTTCTTTTTTGGAGGATCCAAAAACACCACAGTTGATGAACACCAACACGATAGTGAAATGGTCGGGGAAACCATTTGGACCTGTTCCATGCATCCTCAAATAAGACAGAACGAGCCAGGAGACTGCCCAATTTGCGGCATGGAGTTAATTCCCTTGGAAAACGACGACAATTCAGAACTAGACCCAATGGCCATTAGTATGTCCCCAACAGCCATGCAATTAGCTAATGTGGCTACTGCAATTGTAGGTAAAACCAAACCCGTAAAATCGGTACGATTGAATGGAAAAGTTAAAGCAGACGAACGATCTGTGTATTCACAGTCTTCCCATATTCCTGGGCGTATCGAAAAGTTAATGGTCAATTTTACTGGTGAGTATGTCAACAAAGGTCAGGTAATAGCATCCATTTATTCCCCAGATTTGGTCAATGCACAAGAAGAACTTTTTGAGGCTCGAAAAATTGTGGAGACCGAACCGCTTCTTTTTAACTCGGCTAAAGAAAAACTGAAAAACTGGAAGTTAACCGATAAACAAATCGCACAAATTTTGGAATCTGGCGTTGTTAAAGAAGAACTCCCTATACTGGCAGACATATCCGGCTATGTGACCGAAAAAAAGGTCAATCTTGGGGATTATGTCATGAAAGGAATGGCTATATATGAGATTGCCAACCTAAATAATGTTTGGATATTATTCGACGTTTATGAATCGGATATGGCATGGGTGAAAAAGGGAGATGCAGTCAATTTTACCGTACAATCCTTGCCTGGAGAAAGTTTTAAGGGCAAAATTTCATATATAGATCCCGTTATCGACCCCATGACACGAGTTGCAAAGGCTAGGGTAGAGATAAACAATAGTGGTTTAAAACTCAAACCCGAAATGTTTGTGTCAGGTACCGTAGAAGCAGAATTGCCAATAAAATCGGAAGCTATCATAGTTCCTAAAACTTCCGTAATGTGGACCGGGCAACGTTCTGTAGTGTACATAAAGAATACTACAGCTAAGGGTGTTAATTTTATGATGCGTGATGTTACGTTAGGACCGGCTTTGGGAGATGGATTCGTCGTGAATGATGGGCTTCAAGAAGGTGAGGAAATAGCCATTAATGGTACATTCAGTATCGATGCCTCGGCGCAATTGGCTGGTAAGCCCAGTATGATGAATCCCGAGGGTGGTCCTGCCATGACTGGGCACAATCATGGTGGTGGCGATATGCCTGCCACAAATGGAACACCCAATAAAACGGCTGCTAAAAAAGTATCGGTTAGTCAAAAAGCCAAAGATGCTCTAAAGCCCCTTTTTACTGAATATCTATCCATGAAAGATGCCTTGATAAATGACAACTTGGAAAACGCCAAAAAGGCAGGCTCAAATATCTTAAAAACGGTTGATGGATTGAACATGGCTTTATTTACTGGCGAATCGCACAATGTTTGGATGGGATTGAGCAGTGACTTAAAGAACACGCTTCAGCATGTGCAGCATTTTAAAACACTGGAAGAGATTCGAAAAGCGTTTCAACAGGTATCCAATACCATAATTGGACTGGAAACGTCATTTAACCCCAACGACGAGGCGTTATATGTTATGCATTGCCCTATGGCCAATAATAACAAGGGTGCAGATTGGTTGAGCACTTCCAAAGAAGTAAAAAATCCATACTATGGACAGTCGATGCTTACTTGTGGGGAGGTTACAAAGGAGATTAAATAGGAACTCTCAAAGAGATTTCAATAAATTCTTAAAAAATAATAATGACAATGAAAACTGTTAACACAATATTACTCTTATTCTTAACTTCATTATTATTCGCCCAAGTTGGCACAAATGGTGAGGACAGAAATGAAGAAGGGCGTCCCGTAATTGAGTATAACCTTACCCTGGAACAAAAGGAGATGACCCTTGGAGGCGTAACGGCCAATGGAATGACTATAAATGGTAGTATTCCTGGCCCTACGTTAGAATTTAATGAAGGAGACCTTGCCATAATCAATGTAACCAATAAAATGGACAAAGAAACTTCAGTGCATTGGCACGGATTAATACTTCCAAATTTCTATGACGGTGTACCCTATTTAACTACGCCACCAATTGAACCTGGTACGACATTTCAGTATAGAATTCCTATTAACCAATCGGGTACGTATTGGTATCATTCCCATACAATGTTGCAGGAGCAGAAGGGAGTTTATGGTTCCATAGTCATTCATCCAAAAGAAAAGACATTGGAATATGACAAAGATTTGGTTGTAGTGTTATCTGACTGGACCAATGAAAAACCTATGAACGTTTTGCGTAACCTTAAAAGGGGTAACGAATGGTACCAAGTTAAAAAAGGTACCGCAGTGCCATTAAGTAGAGTCATAAAAGAAGGTGCATTGGGAGCTCAATTTAAGTTTTGGCGCGATAGAATGGAAGGTGCCGATATTGCAGACGTCTATTATCCTGCTTTTTTGTCCAATGGTAAAAAACTAGCAGAGTACCCAGATTTTCAACCCGGTGAAAAAGTAAGGATTCGCTTTATCAATGCGGCAGCATCTACCTATTATTGGATGGATTTTGGAGGAGGCAACCCAATGGTGGTTTCAAGTGATGGTATTGATGTGCAACCTGTATCCAAAAGCCGATTTCTTTTCGGTATTGCTGAAACCTATGATGTTATCGTTACCATCCCAGAAGGTACATTAGAAATTACCGCAACCGCACAGGATGGTTCCGGACATACTTCCTTACGTTTAGGGCAAGGAACACTATATCCTGCAAAAACGATTGACAGACCGGACAAAGTGGCAATGATGAAGCAAATGGCAAAAATGGATATGAAGATGGGCGCGCCTGCGATGGTAGGCAATCAAAAGAAAAAAACACCAGAGTTTTTGATGCAGAAATATGGAATGAAGATGAAGATGGATATGAAAGATGGACAGATGAACATGGATATGCCCGATAAGATGTCCATGAAGGATGGTGCAATGAAAAAGCAAATGGATATGAACATGAAGATGGATGAGAAAATGCCCATGAACGACGGCAATATGAATATGGACAATACGATGGTAATGAAAAAGGATTCTATGCCAATGAACCATAATAAAACAATGGACAAAATGAATGACCACATGAATCACGATATGTCCAAGATGAAAAAAGATTCAACAGCTTTTGATTACAATGCACGTAAAACCTATTTCAACTATGATTTTCTAAAAGCTAAGGAAAGTACGACTTACGAGGCGGATATACCGGTAAATGACATTCTGCTCAATCTAACCGGAAATATGCAACGTTACGTGTGGAGTATGAATGGAGCCCCATTGTCTGAAACAGATAAGATTAAAATCAAGGGTGGGGAAGTTACAAGAATTACTTTGAATAACATTACAATGATGCACCACCCAATGCATTTACACGGGCATTACTTCAGGGTAATCAACGAAAACGGGGAACGTTCGCCACTAAAACATACCGTTAATGTACCACCGATGCAAAAAGTGGTCATCGAATTTTACAATGAAGAGTATGGCGATTGGTTTTTTCATTGTCACGTATTGTATCATATGATGGGTGGTATGGCACGTGTATTTAGTTATGATACGCCAAGAGACGAACGGATGGCGGAATTTCCAGTACAAAAACTAATTGATGAGACCGACCACTATTATTCGTGGGGGGCTGCTCGTGTAAGTTCAAACTTTAATGAACTTTTTTTGATGTCGAGCAACATTCGTAACGAATTTGGATTACGTGCCGAATTTGATTATGACCAAAATGCAGAGATAGAAGTGAACTATAATCGATACCTCAATGATTGGGTACGCTTGTATGCAGGGGTGAATACCGAAACTTCAACACCAGATTCTTACGATAAATTTAATACTGTTGGATTGGTTGGGGTTAAATACTTTACGCCTTATAGATTTAATGTAGATGTGAGTATGGACCATCAATTGCGCCCAAGAATAAGACTGGACAGAGAGTTGTTGATTTTTCCAAGAATTTTCTTAGAAGGAGAATATGAATACAGAGCGGATTTTAGTTGGGTCAATGATTTGGAAAACAATAAATCTTTTGAAAGTGAAACCCAATGGCTCGTAGGGCTTGCGTACATCGTTTCCAGAAACTTTTCCATACAAGGAAATTATAATAATGTATATGGTTGGGGTGGCGGTCTGTTAGTTAGATTTTAAGAAATGGCACAATACAGAAAAAATAGCCTGAGCTTGACCGGAGCCGTATCACTTGGTACGGGTGTAATGATCGGTGCGGGAATTTTTGCCCTTTTGGGCCAAGTGGCCGAGCTATCCGGTCAATGGTTTCCCATCGCATTTTTGGTCGGTGCCATTATCTCAGGATTTAGTGCATACTCTTATATAAAAATGTCAAATGCCTACCCATCCGCAGGTGGAATAGCCAATTACCTGAAAAAGATTTATGGCAAGAGTGCATTAACTGCTTCCGGAGCATTATTGATGGCCTTCTCAATGGTCATTAATGAAAGTCTGGTCGCACGAACATTTGGTTCGTACACCTTGCAATTGTTCGATGTGGGCGATGATAGTATTTGGGTTCCTATTTTGGGTGTTTTGCTATTGGTCGTAGCCTTTTTGATCAACATTTCAGGGAACAATATTATTGGCAAATCATCCTTGGCCATGGCCATCTTGAAGATTGGCGGCATTTCCATTTTTGCCATTGGCGGACTTTGGGCCGCTGGGTTTTCGTTTGGCGAGGTACTACCATCCAGCGATTTAAGCGAGTATCCCATTGCAAGTTATTTGGGGGCTTTGGCCTTATCGATTTTGGCGTACAAAGGGTTTACCACAATAACCAATAGTGGGGGAGAAATTGTAGACCCGAATAAAAACGTAGGCAGGGCCATTATCATTTCATTGGCTATTTGCACCTTGGTATACCTATTGGTCGCGTTTGCGGTATCATCTAATCTTTCCATAGAGGAAATTATAAAAGCCAAAGATTACTCATTGGCAGAAGCGTCAAAACCGGCTTTTGGCAAGTATGGTCTTTGGTTTACGGTAGGCATCGCTATTGTGGCTACAATTTCTGGGGTCGTAGCAAGTGTTTTTGCGGTTTCTAGAATGACGGCCATGCTTACCGATATGGAGCTTATTCCCCATAACCATTTTGGCATGTCGGGTGGTATCCAAAGGCATATGTTGGTCTACACCGTTGTATTGGCCATTACGTTGACTGTGTTGTTCGATCTCACACGGATCGCCTCCTTGGGTGCGATCCTCTATCTGATTATGGATATCGGAATTCATTGGGGCATCCTAAAAAATTTGAAAAAGGATATAAAGGCAAACACCTACATAATCGCAACTGCCATTTTTCTGGACCTTGTCGTTCTGGGAGCTTTTTTATATATAAAGGCATCGAGCGATCTACTGGTGGTGGTCGTGTCGGCAGTACTGATGGTCCTCATATTTACAGGGGAAAAATGGTTTTTGAAAAGAAATGATAACACTTAAAATAGAGAAGTTATGATGATGTACTGGTGGGTCATAGTCTTGGCCGTGATAGTTATAGGAATTTTTTTCTATGCAGGAAAAAATGGGAAGCAGATGGGAAAAGGAGAAAGTCCCATGGATATCTTGGACAACCGTTTCGCAAAGGGCGAAATATCAAAAGAGGAATAGGAAGAACAAAAACGAACGATTAATTCTAAAAACTAAGAAGATGAAGTATTATTTCAATAAAACACTCAACGAAGACTTTGACAAAGTAATCGAAAAGGTTACCGAGGAACTAAAAAACGAAGGTTTTGGCATCTTGACGGAAATCGATGTTAAGGAAACCTTGAAAAAGAAACTGGACGTCGATTTCAAAAAGTACAAAATACTCGGTGCCTGTAACCCGCCTTATGCCCACAAAGCATTGGAAGCCGAAGATAAGATAGGCACTATGCTTCCTTGTAATGTAATCGTACAGGAAATCGAGGAGGGTACGGTCGAAGTTGCCGCGGTAAACCCCATGGCTTCCATGCAAGCGGTAGAAAATGAACAATTGAAAGAAGTGGCCGAAGAAATTACCAACAGGCTTGAACATGTAATAGATAAACTTTAGGGGTCGGGATCATCCAAATTACAGAAAACAAAAAGTAACACAAATAATTATAATTCTAAAAAACACAAACAATGAAAAAGGTAAGAGTATCAACAGGAATTTTGGCAATGGCTGTAATTGCACTAGGTGCAACATCGTGCAAGGACACAAAAAAAGAGGGTAGTAGTGCAGATGGGGTACAATCCGAACACATGGATGACAATGGGCACATGGGTGATGGAATGGAAGATCATTCGCAAATGGACCAAGACAATATGAACCAGGGCGGAATGGCCATGATGTCATCAGAAGTTGTCGCGGATTATCTTACGCTCAAAAACGCCCTTGTATCAGATGATAAAGACGGTGCAGCAACGGCAGGAGAAAAGCTGGAAGGTAGTCTTAAGGATTTTGACACGAGCAAATTTTCAGACGAACAACGGGCCGAGTTAACAGATATTATTGAAGATGCCACAGAACATGCGGAACATATCGCCAAAAGCGACATCGGGCACCAACGTGAGCACTTTGATATATTGAGCAAAGATGTCATTGACCTTTTGGCCATTACAGGTTCTGAAAGAACACTTTACCAAGCCTATTGTCCAATGTACAACAATAATAAGGGAGCACAATGGTTAAGTGCCACTGAAGAAATCAAGAATCCTTATTACGGAAGCAAAATGATGACCTGCGGTAGTGTACAAAAGCAAATCAATTAAGTGAAGGCGGTAAAGGTCACAGGATGGATTCTGTTGGTAGCGTTGGTGGGCATCCAGTTTATGCCCACCGAACGCAATCAAAGCGATTTGATACCCAAAACGGATTTTATGGTCGTTAACGAGGTGCCAAAAAATATCGAGAGCATCATCAAAACCTCTTGTTATGACTGCCACAGCAATAATACCGACTATCCTTGGTACAATAAGGTGCAACCGGTGGCGTGGTACTTGGAAGACCATGTGGAGCATGGCAAGGAAGAATTGAATTTTAGCGAATGGGACACCTATTCATCGCGAAGAAAGAATAGCAAACTAAAATCCATTATAAGCCAAATCGAGGATGATGAAATGCCCCTTACATCGTACACGCTCATCCATAGAGACGCAAAACTTTCGGATACCGAAAAGAAAATCGTTTTGGATTGGGTGTCAAAACTAAAGGACAGTTTATAATAGAATAACTTAAAAGTAATAACAATGAAAAAAATAAATAATGGATTTGTGGTCATGTTGATGCTGACTATTTCTTTTGTTTCAGCACAAGATAAGATAAAGTTGAACCATGACCATAGCAAAATGGAAATGAAGCAAACGCCTATTGAGTTCAGTAATGAGAATGTGGCCAATGCCTACGAACATTATGAGCACGTAAAAAATGATCTGGTCGGTTCAAATCCTGGAGATGCCCAAAAGGGTGCGGAGATGTTGAACGAAGCACTTGGTAAAGTTGAAGGTGCCGGTGCCGCTTTATCGGCATCCCAAAAGATAGCCGCTACGGATAATTTAAAGGTACAGCGAAAAGCATTTTCAGAATTGAGTACTAAAATGGAAGATATTTTAAGAGGAAAAATAACGGCGGGTAAACTGTATAAGGATTTTTGTCCCATGGCCTTGAACGGGGGCGCCTATTGGTTATCCTCTATCGAGGATATCCGTAATCCGTACTACGGCGCCCAAATGCTCAGCTGTGGAAAGGTTGCGGAAGTAATCCAATAATAAAAGCCTGTTATGGGAAGTAGCGATTTAGTTTGGTTGGTTAGTTGGTTAGCCCCTTCCCTTTCAGGTAATATCCGGTTGGTGTTGGCCAAAGAATTGAAGGCCAATTTTAGTGGTCTTAAAAAAGAAGTCTAAGTAGAAAATAAATGGAAGAATTAAGCCTCGGCATTTTCGTTGTACCCACTATAGCGTTGACTTTGGTCATTTTGGGTTATTTGTATTTTGCGAAACAGGTAACAGACATAGGGGAATATAGGAGGTTTGTGTTTGCAGTGGCAGTAACGTCCTTTATGTTGAATTTTATATGGGAGCTGGCGCAAGGCCCATTGTACGAAGGGTTCGAATATGATTTGAAACATATCTCTTTTTGTGCCTTGGCATCCGTCGCCGATATGTTGATGGTATTCATACTGCTTTTTGCCTTAGGACTAATTTATAAGGATTTGTATTGGATGCAAAATTGGGGTTCGAAAAGTATGTTGCTTTTGGTCCTTGTCGGATTTTTTGGGGCTATTCTAGCAGAGGTTTGGCATACCGCTAGGGGCGATTGGGCCTATGTTGATGCCATGCCACGATTGCCAGTAGCAGAAGTGGGGATTTCGCCCGTTCTTCAGTTTACGATATTACCATGGCTGATTTTTTTGATTTGCAAGAAGTTTATAATGGAAAAAGTATAGTAAGATATAGCTCTGGGTGGGCTTTGGGAGTGTTTTTTGTTTGGTTAATTATTTAGTGTTTCCCATTTCTGCCCAGACGATAGTGTTGAAGGAAAAAGTCCTGTTATGGGAAGGGAATATGTAGTTAATGATTAGTGTTTAATGCCCTTCCCTTGACAGGCACAATAAAAATGTAATGGAAGACTGTTGTAAAGATTGTGGAAAGCATAAGAAACGTAAGTCTAAGCTTAAGAAATGGTTTAGTTATTCGCTTTATATCATCATTGGATCGATAGTCAACTGGACACTGGTCATACAGATCTATAACAATTATTTATTAAAACAGGAATAGTGTTACCAAACGGATTAACATGGTAAAGAAAAAGAACAAAGAATTTATTCCCGCCTTGGGCTATGACTGGTTGACCAAGTTTTATGACTTGACCATTTCAGTTACTATGCCGGAGAAGAAATTTAGAAATAAATTGATTGACCTGTTAAATCCACAAGATGGCGAACAAATTCTTGAGTTTGGATTTGGTACCGGCCAGAATTTAATTATTGCCAACGACCGAAATAGAAACGCAAGCTATACCGGTTTGGATATTGATCCAAAGGTCAAATATATTGCGGAAAAGAAGTTCGCTGAAAATGATGTTGATATCAAACTTGATCTTTATGGGGGAGATATTTTTCCATATCCAGATAGAACTTATGACAAGGTATTTAGCTCATTGGTGTTCCACCAATTGGATAAGAACACAAAGATTTCTTGTTTAAATGAAATCAATAGAGTGCTTAAACCTGATGGAGAGTTAGTTATAGGGGACTGGGGAAAGCCCAAATCCAAACTTATGAGATTACTGTTCTATACGGTCCAAATTCTTGATGGATTTGCCACCACCACCGACAACGTAAATGGACTTATCCCAGATTACATGGTTGAAGCAGGGTTTGAAGACGTTAAAGAATCAAGTTACATAAACACCAAAATTGGAACCTATAGCTACTATCAAGGCAAAAAATCAAGTCCAGCTATCATTTGGAGTTAATAGAATTCATAAAGGAAAAGAACAAAACAGCAATCAATAACCATAATATACAAAGTCATGAAAAAATTTAAAGCAATCCTTTTACCTATGGCGACCGCATTGATTTTCAGTATCGGCCATGCCCAGATTAAAACACCTTCTTCAGAGAAAGAAGCCGTTATTTCTGTTATGAAGGCATATAATGGCGCCATAAAAAATTTAACGACCAATGGCATCTTAGAACTTTTTTCTGAAAATTCCCAAGTTTTTGAATCAGGCGGCGTTGAGGGTACCTTCGCCCAATATATAGAACACCACTTGGGACCTGAGTTGAAAGAATTTAAAAGTTTCGATTTTTCCGATTATGCCATAGAGGCGGAAATAGATCTTCCCTATGCATTTACCATGGAAACTTACATTTATACCATTGTGTTTAACCCAGATGAAAAAGGCGAAAGTAGAACAATAAAGAAAAAAGGGGTGGCAACTTCAATTTTAAAGAAGATGGACGGCCAATGGAAAATCATTAAAACTCATACTTCCTCTCGGAATATCAAAAACAAATAACCTAAAAACCAAAGCCATGAAAAATCCAAAACCGTTACTAATTATTTTAAGTTTCCTAATAATGGTAGCCTGTAAAGAAGATAAAAAAAATACAGAACCTGAACATAACCATATGGAGGCAGAAAAGGTATCTACTCCCAAGAAAAATTTAAGTCCACATACCAGTAATATGGCAATGGTAGGCGAGGCCCATATCCATATAGATTATTCCTCTCCTGGTGTTCGTAACAGAATTATATTCGGAGGTTTGCTGCCATACAATGAAGTCTGGCAAGCAGGAGCACATATGGCCACTTGGTTAGAGACAAACAAAGATTTAATGATTGGGGGAAAAGAACTCAAAGCAGGAAAATATGGTTTTTTTGTAATACCGAATAAAGAAGAATGGACTGTAATTTTTAATAGCAACTGGGACCAACATGGTAAGGATGAATATGATGAGAAGGATGATATTTTACGCTTTTCGACAACTCCTAGAATTTCAGAAAATAGTCAAGAACATTTAGAATATACAGTCAACAAAACAAGCGATACATCAGGAACTATTAAAATGAGTTGGGAGAAAGTCACTATTGAATTTCCATTTGAAGTAAAATAAGATGGTAAAAAGACAAACAGCACTGAAAATAAGAAAAGTACATCGGTATCTTGGAATTTTTCTGGGAATTCAGTTTCTGATGTGGACCATTAGCGGCATGTATTTCAGTTGGACGGATATCGATGAGATACACGGAGACCAATTTCGACAGGCACCTGTTGAAAAAACCACATTTATGAATCTAATCAGTCCAACAGAGATTAAGTTCGATGCCATAACCTCTTTGGAACTAAGGGAAATAGCAGGAGAGCCTTATTATTGGATTGATCACAGTCAATTGGTCAATGCAAAAACAGGTGCATTAAAAGCTGAAATATCCGAACAGGACGCCCTTCAGGTGGCGAGGAGAAATATGCTGCCTGAACTGAAAGTTAAAAGCATAGAACGCATCGAGGAAGTGGAGGCCCATAGTGAATATCGAGGCAGACCCCTTCCAGCCTTTGTCATATCATATAAAACACCCGAAAATATAAAAGCCTATGTGTCCGTCAAAGATGGTTCGTTCCAAACATTGCGCCATCGCGATTGGCGTTGGTTCGATTTTCTTTGGATGACGCATACGATGGATTATCAAGGCAGAGATAATTTCAACACCTTTGTACTAAGAACATTTTCCTTAATGGGCTTGCTTACCGTGATAAGCGGGTTTACACTCTGGTACATATCCTCCCCAACAATTAGGAAAATAAAAAAGGGGAGTTATTCAAACCAATCTTAACTTGAAATTGAAGAAGATTATGAGGAAAATCGTAAATATGGAGGAAAGGATAAAAGCCCTCGAAGGATAATAGGGCAGAGAAAGAGGGACATTATATAATAATTTCAATTTTGATTTTATTCGTGATAAATGCTTTAATAACGGCGCTAGTCATAGCTTTTTATAAGTAAGTAGGATAATGCAAAGAACACTTAATAAAACTAATATCTCTTTTCGTTGATAGACCAGCCTTGTAGGGAAAATAGCAGTAGATAGTAGATAAATGTAGGTACTAACCCTATTTTGAACTTTTTAAAAGAAGATGACGATGAGCCATAATCGCAGGAAAAGAAGAAAAAACAAGAGAAAACCACCGCAAGGGGGCATTACTAAAAAAGATAGAGCATATGGAATCATTGCTATAGTGCTGTTATTCCTTATGGCAATAATATTCGTTCTTGTACGAACTTTTTCTTAGAGCAAGAAGATGATATAAAATTGAAGGTAGAATCAAATGAGCAATACTATCCATATTAAAAACATGGTCTGCCCCAGATGTATAAAGGCGGTTTCAACCATTTTGCAGAAATTGGACATTCCCTACACTTCGATTAAATTGGGAGAATTGGAATTAGTCTCCGCACTTGACTTGAAAAAAAAATTGTCGTTGTCCATAGAACTTCAAGATGCCGGTTTCAGTTTGATAAACGACCGAAAAAGCCAACTTATTGAGCAAATGAAAAGTCTGGTGGTACAAAAAATCCATCACTCCGATGAAGAACTGGATATAAAATGGCCCGATTTTATCAGTGACAAGCTCAATCTTGATTACAAGTATTTAAGTTCCCTTTTCTCGTCAGTAGAAAGTATTACGTTTGAGCAATACATTATCAATCAGAAAATTGAACGTGTGAAAGAACTCATTGTGTATGATGAATTAACCTTGAGTGAGATAGCTTTTCAATTACATTATAGTAGCGTTGCGTACTTAAGCAATCAATTCAAAAAAGTAACCGGAATGACACCTACGCAGTTCAAGAAGTCCGTGGACAAAAACCGAAAATCCTTGGATGAGATTTAAGGTGTGTTTACCACTATTAAGGGATATTTAAATCAATAGATGATATATTGATTTACCAATGAACCAAATTTAGATATCAAAATGAAATTAGACAGAAAGAAACATTGGGAAACAGTTTACGAAACTAAAAATCCAGACCAGGTAAGTTGGACCCAAGAAATACCAAAAACTTCACTGGAGTTTATACGTTCGTTCAAACTAAATAAAAAGGCAAAAATTATAGACATTGGTGGTGGCGACAGTAAACTTGTTGACTATTTACTTGAGGAAGGGTATAGTAACATTACTGTACTTGATATTTCAGAAAAAGCAATTGCAAAAGCTAAAAAAAGACTGGGAGAAAAGGCAAGTAAAGTAAATTGGATTGTAAGCGACATTACCGAATTTAAACCTCATTCGTCTTTTGATGTTTGGCACGACAGGGCAACTTTTCATTTTCTTACAACAGATGGCCAAATTAAAAAATATATTAAGCAAGCGACAAAATTTGTAAGTGGCTATTTAGTAATCGGTACCTTTTTACAAAACGGACCAAAAAAATGTAGCGGACTTGAAATAAAACAATACAATGAAGAGGAATTAACATTGGAATTAAAAAAGGGATTTGACAAAATTCAATGTATAACAGAGGACCACACAACACCGTTCAACACCATACAGAATTTTCTGTTTTGTAGTTTTAAAAGACAATTGACAGAAAAGCCAACATTACCTACTCCTACAAGCTAAATGAACTGATGTACAATTCGCTAGTTTTAGTTTTTGTCAAAACACGAACCAAAACGAAAAGGACATAATGATCTAAACTTCTTTATCATTTCATATTTATTTTAGCATTTGCTTAAATAATAAATAAATGTAACTT
>Ga0208032_1000109_pt1 | contig 70416 bp, 66 predicted proteins | sample MalvirAntarct_66_FD_184254 | JGI IMG/M metagenome (GOLD analysis project Ga0208032, IMG submission 184254) | Marine viral communities from the Global Malaspina Expedition - Malaspina viral metaG Antarct_66 (SPAdes) (version 2) | ecosystem: Environmental > Aquatic > Marine > Oceanic | place: West... | reverse complement strand
GTTGGGGTAGTCGACCAACCAGGAACTGTACGCCGGTCGGAGCAGTGTGTTTGAATCCGGAAAGAGACGATCAGATTATCAGTGCGGAGAAACAGGCCGCGTGAAGAAAAAGGTGTCAACTATCTTGAAAAACACCGCCGCCAGGGCGACCCCGTGAGGGGTGAGGCCCAGGGCAAATTTTTGCTCCTGCAAAATTTGCATTTCCGCCATCCCTGGCGGTCAGATGGGCCGAATCATCCCGCGAATTGAGTTTAAAATATCGATTAAGTTATGGGCTGTGAAAGGCATGGGGTTTTTTGTTTGTCTAATGATCTAGTGGCTGCGAGACAAGACGTCGGCACTTTCAGGCGGCCTTTAGTGACTGATTTTACAGTATGAGGCCACTAAATAGAGTGTCATGGAAATTGCTGGTATATTGCTCAATCATGCTTAGTGCCAGATTTCACCAGGAAAATTGGCTCTGATTTCTAGATTGGCTGGATAGAGCGCCATGGACAAAAAGCAGTTTTCAGAAACGGATATCATCAGCAAGTTTATTCTGCCCGCCGTGGAAGACGCCGGGTGGGACAAAATGACGCAAATCCGCCAAGAGGTGAAGCTGCGCGATGGCAAGGTGATTGTGCGCGGCCAGATGGGCATGCGCAAGACTGTTAAGGCCGCTGATATTGCCCTGTACCACAAGCCCAATTTTCCCCTGGCAGTGATTGAGGCAAAGGCCAATAAGCACGAGGTGGGGAAGGGCATGCAACAGGGACTGGATTATGCCCGTCTGCTGGACGTTCCCTTTGTGTTTGCCAGCAATGGCGATGGTTTTATCTTTCACGACAAAACCAACCCCGACGCACTTGAGATTGAAATCAGCTTGCAAGATTTCCCAAGCCCAGAGACCCTATGGCACAAGTTCTGCGCCTATAAGGGTTATACCGACGCTCAGCTGCCGATTATCCAGCAGCCCTACTATGACGACGGCAGTGGCAAATCGCCGCGGTACTATCAATTACAGGCCATTAACAAAACCATTGAGGCCGTCAGCAGCGGACAAGATCGTGTGCTGCTGGTGATGGCCACCGGCACCGGTAAAACCTACACCGCCTTTCAAATTATCTGGCGGTTGTGGAAGGCGCGACAGAAAAAGCGCATCCTGTTCCTGGCCGATCGCAATGTACTGGTGGATCAAACCCGCATTAACGACTTTCAGCCGTTCGGCGAAGCCATGACCAAAATCACCAAGCGCACGGTTGATCCGGCCTACGAGGTGCATCTGGCCCTCTATCAAGCTTTAACCGGCCCTGAAGAACATCAAAAAGCCTACAAGCAGGTCGATCCGGATTTTTTCGATTTGATTGTCATTGACGAGTGCCACCGCGGCTCCGCCGCCGAAGACAGTGCCTGGCGAGAAATACTGGAATACTTCAGCGCTGCTACTCAAATCGGTTTAACGGCCACACCCAAAGAAACCGAAGCTGTCTCCAACACCGACTACTTTGGCGATCCGGTATACACATACTCGCTCAAAGAGGGCATTGAAGACGGCTTTCTCGCCCCCTACAAAGTCGTGCGCGTGGATATAGACATCGACGTAGAAGGCTGGCGCCCCACCAAAGGCCAAACCGACAAACAGGGCGAGGTGATTAAAGACCGCATTTACAACCAAAAAGACTTTGATCGCACCATGGTCATCGACGAGCGCACCGAACTGGTAGCCGAAACCATCACCAACTACCTCAAGCGCACCGACCCCATGGCCAAAACCATTGTCTTTTGTAACGACATTGACCATGCAGAACGCATGCGCCGGGCCCTGGTAAACCTAAGTCCGGAGCAAGTTGCCAAAGACGACAAATACGTGATGAAAATCACCGGTGACGATGCCACCGGCAAGGCCCAGTTGGATAATTTTATCAACCCCAAGAAAGCCTACCCGGTCATCGCCACTACCTCCGAGCTGATGACCACCGGGGTGGACGCCAAAACCTGCAAACTGGTGGTGCTGGATCAGAACATCCAGTCCATGACGAAATTCAAACAAATTATCGGTCGCGGCACCCGCATTGACGACCGATACAACAAGCTCTGGTTTACCATCCTCGACTTTAAAAAAGCCACCGAGCTATTTGCCGACGAACGCTTTGACGGTGTGCCCGAGAAAATACTGGTCACGAATCCCGACGAAATTAACGACCCGGATAACACCGACATTGAAGATGCCTTAAACGACCCAACCAACCTCAATGAGGACGATTACCCGGCAGACGAGACCGGTAATACAGGCGAAATCAGTGAAGGCGAGTGGCCAGACTACGGCGCAGACCAGACTGTTGTAGGTGGCCCCATTGAGGACGGGGAAGGCAGCGAATATATTAAATACCACGTCTCCGGCGTCACCGTTAAAAAGCTGGATGAACGTGTGCAGTATTACGATGCCGACGGCAAGCTGGTTACCGAATCGTTCAAAGATTACACCCGTAAAGCCGTGCAGCAGCAGTTTGCCTCGCTGGATGAATTCATCAATAAATGGAACACTGCCGACCGCAAGCAGGCGGTCATGGATGAATTGGCCGAACAGGGTGTTATTTGGGAGGCGCTGCGCGAGGACGTAGGCCGCGACCTGGATGCCTTTGACCTGATCTGTCACGTCGCATTCGACCAGCCACCATTAACCCGACAAGAGCGGGCCAATAACGTTAAAAAACGTAACTACTTTGGCCAATACTCTGGCACCGCTCGCGCCGTGCTAGAGGCCCTGCTGGAAAAATACGCCGATGCCGGTATCCCCGAAATCGAGAGCATGAATGTGCTGAAAGTCCAGCCTATCAACCAATACGGCTCGCCGCTGGAAATCGTGAAGCAAGGCTTTGGCGGCAAACCCAAATACCAAGAGGCTGTCGCCGACCTGGAGCGCCAGCTCTATCAAGACGACAACAAAAGCGCCTAATAAACTATTTGAAATAACTATGAGAGTGACCGTTGCCACAAACGTTGGCATCGACCCCATACTAAGAGAATGTTATGTCCATCAGTACCGTTATCAAATCCATCCAAGACATTATGCGTAAAGACGCCGGCGTCGATGGCGACGCCCAGCGCCTGGGCCAGCTTAGCTGGTTGCTGTTTTTAAAAATCTTCGACGCGCAAGAAGAACAGTTAGAGCTAGAGCAAGATGACTACCGCGAACCCATTCCTACCAAGTACCTCTGGCGCGATTGGGCGGCCGACGAGCAGGGCATTACCGGCGACCGGCTACTGGAGTTCGTCAACGACGACTTATTCCCAGCGCTGAAAAATTATTCGGCCAATATTCAAACCAACCCCCGTGGCTTTATCGTGCGCGAAGCCTTTAGCGATGCCTACAACTACATGAAAAATGGCACGCTCTTGCGCCAGGTGATCAACAAGCTCAACGAAGTGGATTTTACCAACTCCAACGAGCGCCACCTGTTTGGTGATATTTACGAGCAAATCCTTAAAGACCTACAAAGCGCGGGCAACGCCGGTGAGTTCTACACCCCGCGCGCCGTTACGCGCTTTATTGTCGAAATGGTCGACCCGCAGCTGGGCGAGGCGGTATTTGACCCGGCCTGTGGCACCGGCGGCTTTTTGGCTTGCGCCACCGACCATATTCGCACTCACTACCAAAAAACCACGCAAGACTACCAAACCCTGCAAGGCCAAATTGCCGGGGTGGAGAAAAAGCAGCTGCCGCACCTGCTGTGTACCACCAATATGCTCTTGCACGGCATCGAGGTGCCGTCCAATATTCGCCACGCCAACACCCTCAATCAGCCGCTGTCCAACTGGGATGCCGACAAGGATGTGGTCATCACCAACCCGCCCTTTGGCGGTATGGAAGAAGACGGCATCGAGAAAAACTTCCCCGCCGAAATGCAAACCCGCGAAACCGCCGATTTGTTCCTGCAACTGATTATCGAGGTATTAAAGGATGGTGGCCGCGCCGCCGTGGTACTGCCCGACGGCACCCTGTTTGGCGAGGGCGTAAAAACCAAAATCAAAGAGCAACTGCTTAAAGAGTGCAATCTGCACACCGTCGTGCGCCTGCCCAACTCGGTATTCGCCCCCTACACCAGCATTAAAACCAACATATTGTTTTTTGATAAAGGTCAGCCTACCGAGCACGTCTGGTACTACGAAGTCCCCCTGCCCGAGGGCGTAAAAGCCTTTAACAAAACCAAACCCATGCAGCTGGAGCATTTTAGCGCGTGTCGGCAGTGGTGGGGCAAACGAGCAGACGGCTTTAAGGCCCGCGAAGAAAACCGCTGGGCCTGGAAAGTCAGCATCGACGAGATCAAACAGCGCAATTACAACCTCGATATTAAAAACCCCCATGTCGAGGAACAAATCGTGCACGACCCAGATCAGGTGCTGGCCCAATACGCCGAGCAGCAGCAAGAGATACAAGCCCTGCGCGATCAACTAAAAACCATTCTGGCCGACGCCCTTACCGGTGCGGGCAGCACGGGGGCCAACAACGTATGAGCAGCAACAATACCGTTCAAGAGGCAAGCGCTGCTTATTTAGCCCAGCAAAGCGATGAAGTAACAAACACTCATGCGAACAGCGCCCAAACCCTAATCACCCAGCACTTAGACTTATGGAGCAGCGCCATAACTGCCAAACAAACTACTGGGCGTGGCAGCAGTAAAAAAATTGGGTTATACGGCGTTAAAAAACTGCGAGAGCTGATTTTGGAGTTGGCGGTGCGCGGGAAGTTGGTGCCGCAAGATCCGAATGATGAGCCGGCGAGTGATTTGTTAAAGCGTATTGCCGCCGAGAAGACGCGGCTAGTTGCTGACAAGAAAATCAAGAAGCCTAAGAAGCTCGCGGAGATTACTAATGCGGAAGAGCCGTTTGAATTGCCTTTGGGGTGGGAGTGGGTAAGGCTTCAAGAAATCACTGCTTACATTCAGCGTGGTAAAGGTCCCAAATATTCTGATTTTGGCACTGTAAGAGTGGTGTCTCAAAAATGTGTTCAATGGTCGGGTTTCGACCTTGATCCGGCTCGCTATGTAGATGATGACAGTCTTGAGCAGTATCAAGAAGAGCGCTTTCTACAAGAGAATGATTTGCTCTGGAACTCTACCGGGACGGGAACTGTTGGGCGCATCACAGACATCAGAGGCTTCAGAAGAGGCGAGTTAGTTGCAGATTCACATGTAACAGTTATCAGACCACTGTCAATTGCAGGGCAATTTCTAAAGGCATATATATCTGCGCCAGGAATTCAAAGTCGTATAGAGCCAAGTCATGAAAATGCATTGGTTTCTGGTTCAACAAAGCAGGTCGAATTAAATACAAGCTCAGTAATTCAGTTAGAAATACCAGTGCCACCAATTGAGGAACAACACCGCATAGTCGCCAAAGTCGATGAGCTAATGACCCTCTGCGACCAGCTGGAAAACCAAACCGAACAAAGCCTGGACGCACACGCCACCTTGGCCGACACATTGCTGGACGCACTCACCCAGGCCCAAAGCCACACCGAGCTAATGGAAAACTGGCAGTGTCTAGAGCAAAACTGGGACATCCTCTTCCCCAGCACCATCGCAGGCCTCTGCGCCATCGACAAACTCAAACAAACCATCCTGCAACTGGCCGTTATGGGTAAGCTCGTTCCACAAGACCCGAATGACGAGCCCGCCAGCGAACTACTAAAACGTATCGCCGCCGAAAAAGCGCAGTTGGTGAAAGATAAAAAAATCAAAAAACAAAAGCCTCTGCCGCCCATCACTGACGAAGAAAAGCCTTTTGAACTGCCGGAGGGGTGGTGTACTGTGAGATTTGCGGACTTATGCCAGGAAGTCGCGACAGGTCCTTTTGGTTCGATGATCAGTAAAAGTGAGTACGTAGGTGGTGGTGTACCGCTTATCAACCCCTCGCATATGATTGAGGGCAAGGTTGTCGAAGACCTTCAGGTTTCGGTGAGTCATATTAAAGCTAAGGAGTTGGCCTCATACAAAGTGTATGAGAATGATGTTGTGATGGCGAGGCGTGGCGAGATGGGACGCTGTGCGGTGATATCAGATCGAGAAAACGAATGGCTTTGTGGCACAGGGAGCTTTGTTCTGAGATTCAAGGTCGAGGTTTCTAGGCCATATATACTATTGTTGTTTAAAACTCGATATGCAGTTGAGTATCTTGGCGGTCAATCCATAGGGACTACGATGACCAATCTAAATCATGGAATTCTTAACCGTATGCCAGTACCTCTCCCGCCCCTCGAAACACAAAAACGCATAGTCACCAAAGTCGAAGAACTCTCCACCCTCTGCGACCAACTCAAACAACGCCTACAAACCGCCCAGCAAACCCAGCAACACTTTACCGATGCGGTGGTGGCGGGGGCTTTGGCAAGCAATACGGACGCGAGCGAGGCCTGATTTATGTGCGCGATGCCAATACCTGTGCGTTTGTTTCATATCACATCCATTGATAATTTGGCAGCGATTTTTCAGCAGGGTGAATTGGTGTCGAAAACGCGTGGTGAGGCTTTACACCTTGGCTACCACAATATCGCCCATGCCGGGGCGCAGAGTAAACGCGCGGCCCGCGCAGTTATTGATCCGCCGGGCGGCACCATTCACGACTATGTGCCGTTTTACTTTGCCCCGCGCTCGCCCATGTTAAGTGCTATACACCACGGGCAGGTGGCAGGTTGCAATTACGGCCAGTCAGATATTGTGCACTTTGAGCTGCTTGTACGGCGGGTGATCGATGAAAATGCCGAGATCGTATTTTATGATCGCAATGCGACCAAGGCTTATAGTGTCCCTTATACCGACCCGTATCAGCTAAAAAACGCCATAGCTTGGGACTTACTAACAGAGCCGCCAACCCTTGACGGCTTTTGCCGGTATTTTCATGACCGCCACGAGCCGGCGAAGTACATGGATCGTTGTGAAAAGCGGCAGGCGGAGTTTTTGGTCAAGAAAGCCGTGCCTATCGACTGGTTTACACGCATTGGGGTAATGAATGACCATGCTGCCCAGCTAGTGCTGGGCTTAGCTGAAGCGGCTGGGGTGAACGTGAGCGTCCAGATAATGCCCGAGTGGTACTTTCAAGAACGATAAACGGTACTCAAAATCACGGCGTTTTCAAGGTACAATGCCTCCCAGGTACCCGCAGGGGGCTCAATCAAACGTAAAGGTGAATCATGGCAATAGTGACAACCAGTGGAGATCTGCTTAAACAGCACGATGTCGATGCCATTGTTAACACCGTTAACTGCGTGGGAGTGATGGGTAAAGGCATTGCTCTGCAGTTTAAAAAGAAATGGCCGCAAAATTTCAAGGCCTATGCCGCCGCCTGCAAGGCCGGGCAAGTGAAACCTGGCAGCATGTTTGTCTATGACTTGGGCGGCTTGGCAACACCGCGGTTTATTATCAACTTTCCCACCAAAGGCCATTGGCGAAATCCGTCAAAACTGGCCGATATTGAGTCAGGTCTGGCCGATTTGCTCGAGGTGATGCGCGAGCGGGAGATACGTTCCATTGTTATGCCGCCCCTGGGGTGCGGTAATGGCGGGCTGGACTGGCGCGACGTTCGCCCACTGATTGAGCGTTACTTTGCCAAGGGCGATATTGAGGTACGACTATTTGAGCCCCAGGAGGGGGCCGCACCGGTAGAACTTGAGGTGAATACCCCAGCCCCCAAAATGACCCCGGGGCGAGCGGCTATTCTGTCTTTGCTCAAAACCTACCAAGCCCTTGACTATGGGTTATCAAAAATTGAGGTGCAGAAGTTAGCCTATTTTCTGCAGGAAGCAGGTGAGAACCTGAAATTGAACTTCGTAAAAGACAAGTTCGGCCCCTACGCCGACAACCTGCGCCATGCCCTCGATCGCATGGATGGGCATTATATCCACGGTGTGGGGGATGGCGTTGTTGAATCCCAAATAACTCCTGACGATAGCGCCTTAGCCGAGGCCGAGCGTTACCTACAGACATCAGACTCTGATGTTTTAAGGTATGTCGATCAGGTGGCTGAGTTGATTGATGGTTACGAGTCCCCCTTTGGTATGGAGCTGCTGGCCAGTGTTCATTGGGTGTCAACACGCGAGGGGGCCGCTAATGCCGATGAGGCGCTTGACAAGGTGCAAGCCTGGAATCCGCGTAAAAAGAAGATAATGCTGCAGCCCCATGTCAACGCCGCATGGCAGCAGCTAGAAACATTGGGCTGGATTACCGGTCAGCGAACCTAAAAGCCCCTTCCAACTGGTCCAGAAAGCGAAAAAACTGATGATTCTTCCTGGCTGTAATCATCATCCATCAAATCCTGGAAAGTGTCTAATGCCCAAAACACCAACACCCCAAACCATCCCAGGCCTCCAGCACCTCCTGGACACTCTGCCCCAAACCGGCCAAATCGACTGGATCGGCCTCCGTCCCGCCCGTGAAGCCCCTATGCAGGTCGTCAATAACGTTCTCGCGCAACCCGGTACTGGTCTGGTCGGCGACCGTTACGCAGGCAGAAGCCGTGGCAAGCGACAGGTGACATTGATTCAAGCGGAGCATATTCCTGTGATTGCTTCCTGCGCGCATCTTTCTGAGCTAACACCAGAGATGTTGCGGAGAAATATCGTCGTGTCAGGTATCAACTTACTGGCACTGAAAAACAGGCAGTTCTATGCCGGTCATGCCTTGCTGGAATACACCGGACCTTGTGACCCATGCAGCAAGATGGAGCGAGACCTTGGGCCGGGAGCTTACAATGCCATGCGAGGCCATGGTGGGATTACTGCAAGGGTGTTGGCAGAGGGAGAGATTGCGGTAGGTGGGGAAGTAAAGCTGGCGATCAGTTGAGTTAACTTTGATCGCCAGCATTGCATCTTTTGGCGATCAGGCCGGGTAGTCGCGTTTGACAGAGCCCGTATAGAGCTGGCGAGGACGGCCGATTTTGTAAGGGTTGCTTAGCATTTCGTTCCAGTGGGCAATCCAGCCTGGTGTTCGACCCAGTGCAAAAATCACGGTGAACATGCTGGTTGGAATGCCAATGGCCTTGAGGATAATGCCGGAGTAAAAATCAACGTTTGGATAAAGTTTGCGATCAATGAAGTACTGGTCTTCCAGGGCAATCTTTTCCAGACGGCGGGCAATCTTGAACAGTGGATCGTTCTCAACGCCCAGATCTGCCAGCACTTCGTCACAAATCTTGCGCATCACGCGCGAGCGTGGGTCGAAATTCTTGTAAACGCGGTGACCAAAGCCCATCAGACGGAACGGATCGTTCTTGTCCTTGGCTTTTGCGATGAACTCTTCGATGCGGGATTCGTCACCGATCTCGTTCAGCATGGTCAGTACGGCTTCGTTGGCACCACCGTGAGCTGGGCCCCAGAGGGCAGAAATGCCAGAAGCGATACAGGCGTATGGGTTGGCACCCGTCGAACCTGCCAGACGTACTGTTGAGGTGGAAGCATTCTGCTCGTGGTCAGCGTGCAGCAGGAAGATCACGTCCATGGCCTTGGCCAGTACCGGGTTGACCTTGGGTGCTTCGCCGGCTGTGCCGTACATCATGTGCAGGAAGTTCTCGGCGTAGCTCAGGCCAGGCTCTGGCTTCACGTACGCTTCGCCAACACTGTGCTTGTAAGTCATGGCAGACAGAGTCGGGATCTTGGCGATGACGCGGATAGCCGCTTTGTAACGGTCAGCTTCGTCTTCAATGTTAGTGCTTTCGTGGAATTCGGCAGCCAGCGTGCCCAACAGTGAAACCATCACGGCCATGGGATGAGAATCAGCAGGGAAGCCATCCAGCACGGCGGCTGAGCTGTCTGAAACAGCTATTTCAGCTTTAATGTCTTCAACGAACGCGGCTTTCTGCTCGTCAGTTGGCAGTTCACCATTCAGCAGCAGGTAGCAGGTTTCCAGGTGGTCAGAATGCTCTGCCAACTGGTCGATAGGGTAGCCACGATGCAGCAGCATGCCGGCGCCGCCATCAATATAAGTGATAGCAGATTCGGTAGATGCTGTGGACATGAATCCGGGGTCAAAGGTGAATACACCTTTCGCAACCAGTTTTCTGACATCGACGACATCCGGACCGATCGTGCCTTCCAACACAGGAAGTTCAATCGCTTCCTGGTTGTCGGCCAGGTTTAAGCGGGCTTTCTTTTCACTCATGTTGTACTCCTGACTGATAATCTTCCAACTGCCGGCACAAACCCTCCAGAACCCCGGACAAGGCCAGACGAGGGCCTGGTCCAGTGAGTTTGGACCCGGTCTCGGATAAAAATTGGAGCAGGGGGCCAGCGGTAAAAGGCTTACTGTACCATAAACGCAACTTTTTTGACCCCCTTTGCAATCGATAAATAATGAAAATATTGATGTTGACAGAATGTTGTCAATTGTAACGGCAAAACGAAGGCTATTCGGGTGCGATTTATTGTATTCCTGTCATGATGAGTCTATACTCATTGACCAAATTTCCTTTGCCGATGGTAAGTTGGAAGGGAAATGGCAAGAGACAAGAAGTACCAGATAAAGATAGATAAAAACAATAAAAGGCATCATCTAACGCCTTTAAAAGAGATAAACGAAGCGCCTGAACAAGCTCATCACGTGTGTGTCTTGTCCAGACTCTCCGGAGGTTGATCAGAGCAGCATCGTATATGCAGGCACTGATCTTAAAGCAACCACGCCCTTTGATAGCTTCAGATATAGAGCACAAGTAGCGTCTATATAATAGGAATAGCTTGGCAAAAGGGCCTAACGTGAATTGGCTACCAGTGAAAGACGACAACAGACCTGTAAATCTCGACCTGACCAAGTTCCATTTTCCGCTACCAGCGATCACTTCCATATTGCACCGTATTTCGGGCGTGCTGATTTTTGTCGGCACGGCAGTATTGATGTGGCTGCTGGCTGAATCCCTGTCTTCTGAAGAAGGCTTTCAGCGTGTTGGTGAGTGGCTTCAATCACCCATCGTCAAGTTTATCGTATGGGGCATTTTATCCGGGTTGCTGTACCACCTGATTGCCGGCTTGCGCCACCTGTTGATGGATGCGGGTATTGGCGAAACGCTGGAAGGCGGGCGTCGCGGCGCCGTGCTGATTATTGTGTTCTCCGTTATAAGCATTCTGATCGCAGGAGTTTGGGTATGGTAAGCCGAGTAAGTGGAGCAACTAACCTGGGCCGTAATGGTCTGCATGACTGGGTGCTGCAACGTTTCAGTGCCATTGTTCTGGCCATTTATACATTAGGCCTGCTGGGCTGGTTTGCAGTGAATCCGGATTTCAGCTATGGCGCGTGGCGTGGATTGTTTGATGCCACCTGGATGAAAATTGCAACCCTGGCAGCCATCATTGCCCTGTGCGCGCACGCATGGATTGGCATGTGGACAATTGCGACAGACTATCTGACATCACTGGCACTGGGTAAGGCGGCAACTTTTGTGCGCCTGTTATTCCAGGCTGGCTGTGTGATCCTGATATTCACCTACCTCGTCTGGGGTGTACAGATTTTGTGGGGACTATAAATGAGCGGAATGCGAACGATTGAATTTGATGCTGTTATCGTCGGTGGTGGCGGTGCAGGTATGCGAGCTGCCTTGCAGCTGTCTCAGTCTGGATACAAGACGGCGGTAATCTCCAAGGTTTTCCCCACGCGCTCTCACACAGTTTCCGCCCAGGGTGGTATTACCTGCGCAATTGCCAGTTCTGACCCGAATGATGACTGGCGCTGGCACATGTATGACACGGTCAAGGGTTCTGATTATATCGGTGACCAGGACGCGATTGAGTACATGTGTAGTGAAGGTCCGCAGACAGTTTTCGAACTGGAGCACATGGGTTTGCCGTTCTCACGTACAGAAAATGGCCGTATCTACCAGCGACCGTTTGGCGGGCAGTCCAAAGATTACGGCAAAGGTGGCCAGGCGGCCCGTACTTGTGCCGCTGCTGACCGTACTGGTCACGCACTGCTGCACGCACTGTATCAGGGCAACCTGAAAAACAAGACCGAATTCTTTAATGAGTGGTATGCCGTGGACCTGGTCCGAAACCAGGACGGCGTTGTGGTCGGTGTTATTGCCATTTGCATGGAAACCGGTGAGACCGTTTATCTGGCATCCAAGGCAACGGTACTGGCGACTGGCGGTGCAGGGCGTATTTACTCGTCTACCACCAACGCACTGATCAACACTGGCGATGGTGTGGGCATGGCACTGCGCGCGGGTTATCCGGTTCAGGATATCGAAATGTGGCAGTTCCACCCAACCGGTATTCACGGCGCAGGCGTTCTGGTGACAGAAGGCTGTCGTGGTGAAGGTGGTTACCTGATCAATAAAGACGGTGAGCGTTTCATGGAACGCTATGCGCCGAACGCCAAAGACCTGGCGGGTCGTGATGTTGTCGCACGTTCCATGGTACAAGAGATTCTGGCTGGTAAAGGTTGTGGTCCGGATGGCGATCACGTATTACTGAAGCTGGACCACCTGGGCGAGAAGGTGCTGAACGAGAAACTGCCAGGCATTCTGGAATTGTCGCGCACTTTTGCTCACGTGGATCCGGTCAAAGAGCCGATTCCAGTGATCCCAACCTGTCACTATATGATGGGTGGTATTGCCACGAATATTCACGGTCAGGCGATCGAGCAGACTGCAGAAGGTGAAGACAAGCCAATTCCGGGCCTGTTCGCAGTCGGTGAAGTGGCTTGTGTGTCGGTTCACGGCGCCAACCGTCTGGGTGGCAACTCATTGCTGGACCTGGTGGTGTTTGGCCGTGCAGCAGGCAAGCACATTGAATCCATGCTGACGCAGGGTATTGAATACCGTCGTGCGTCCGAGACAGATATTGGTCAGGCCATGGCGCGCCTTGACCGCCTGAACAACAGCGAAGGCGGCGAGAACGTTGCCGCACTGCGCGGTGAATTGCAGGCAGTCATGCAGAATCACTTTGGTGTGTTCCGTACCGGTGACTTCATGCAGGAAGGCATCAAGAAACTGGCAGCACTGCGTTCGCGCATTGCCAACCTGGAACTGACAGATAAGAGTAACGCCTTCAATACTGCCCGCATTGAAGCGCTGGAGCTTGAAAACCTGTTCGAAGTGGCTGAGGCGACAGCGATTGCCGCTGAGGCACGTACCGAAAGCCGGGGTGCACACGCCCGTGAAGACTACCAGGATCGTGATGACGAAAACTGGTTGTGTCACAGCATGTACCACCCGACGGAGAAGAAAATTACCAAACGAGCGGTGAATTTCGCGCCTAAAACGGTCGACAAATTCGAGCCCAAGGTCCGTACTTACTAAGATTAAAGGTGAATTAACGTGTTAGTCAGTGTTTATCGCTATAACCCGGAAGTCGACGACAAGCCGCACATGCAGGACTACAACATTGAGCTGCCGGAAGGTCGTGACCTGATGGTGCTTGATGTGCTGCAGCTGATCAAGGATCAGGATCCGACATTAGGTTATCGTCGCTCCTGCCGCGAAGGTGTGTGTGGCTCAGACGGTATGAACATGAACGGCGTCAACGGCCTGGCCTGTATCACGCCGGTTTCTGCTGCAGCCAAAAACGGCAAGCTGATTCTTCGTCCTCTACCGGGTCTGCCTGTTGTGCGTGACCTGGTCGTTGATATGACCATGTTCTACCAGCAGTTTGAGAAAGTAGAGCCTTACCTGCTCAACAACACGCCAGCACCAGCCATTGAACGGCTGCAGTCGCCGGAAGACCGTGCCAAACTGGATGGTCTGTACGAGTGTATCCTTTGTGCCTGCTGTACAACCAGTTGCCCATCCTTTTGGTGGAACCCCGATAAATTTATCGGGCCGGCTGGTCTACTTCAGGCTTACCGCTTCCTGGCCGATAGCCGTGATACGGCAACCGAGGAACGACTGGCAGGGCTGGAAGATCCCTTTAGCGTTTTCCGCTGCCGGGGAATTATGAATTGTGTGGCCGTCTGCCCGAAAGGTTTGAACCCGACCAAGGCGATAGGACACATTCGTCAGATGTTGTTGCAGCGCGGTAGCTGAGCCAACTGAATTTTGATGAGAGATGCCGACGGCTCTGCTCACAAGGCACTAGCCGGTCGGTATTTCCGGAAACCGGGAATATTAAAATATGCATGACAGCATAATGGAGCTTATGTGGCGTACCGGCCATCTTTCGGGAGGCAATGCAGAGTACGTAGAACAGCTTTACGACCAGTATCTTAATGATGCTGACGAAGTGCCTGAAGAGTGGCGGGAGTATTTTGACAGTCTGCCCAGCATTGCCAAGCAAAATGGCGGCGATGTGTCTCACCTGGAAATCCAGGAATACTTCCGCAAACTGGGTAAGACCAGTCGCTTCATGCCGGTGTTGAGCAACGATGTTGTTGTTAACTCCGAACATGAAAACAAACAGGTTCAGGTACTGCACCTGATAAGCTCCTACCGCGTCCGCGGCCATCAGAAAGCCGCACTCGACCCCTTGTCCCTGATGCATCGAGAAAGTGTTCCAGACCTGGAACTGGGTTTTCACGATCTGTCTCCCGCTGATAACTCCACCGTTTTTCAGACCGGCTCATTACACATTAATCGTGACACTGCCTCGTTGCGTGAAATTGTTGAAGCGCTGGAAAACATCTATTGCGGCTCTATCGGCTATGAATTCATGCACATGGTTGATCTCAAACAGAAGCAATGGATTCAAAAGCGTATTGAGCCGAAGCTGGGTAACCCAGGCTATGACTCGGAAGTACGTCGTCACCTGCTGGAGCGGCTCAGTGCAGCTGAAGGCCTGGAAAAACACCTGGATTCCAAATACCCCGGTACCAAGCGCTTTGGTCTGGAAGGTGGCGAAAGCCTGATCCCGCTGGTCGACGAATTGATTCAGCGTGCTGGCAGCTATGGTGTTAAAGAAGTGGTTATCGGCATGGCTCACCGTGGTCGTCTGAATATGCTGGTCAACATTCTGGGTAAAAACCCGGCTGACCTGTTCAGTGAGTTTGAAGGCCGTGCCAAGTACAAGAGCTCCGGTGATGTGAAGTACCACCAGGGTTTCTCTTCTAATATCATGACTCCAGGCGGTGAGGTTCACCTGGCCATGGCGTTTAACCCTTCACACCTGGAAATTGTTTCTCCAGTGGTTGAGGGCTCAGTTCGTGCCCGCCAGGATCGTCGCCAGGACCCCATGGGCCATGCCGTGCTGCCCATCAGCCTGCATGGTGATGCCGCCTTTGCCGGCCAGGGTGTGGTCATGGAAACCTTCCAGATGTCCAAGACGCGAGCCTATGGCACCGGTGGTACGGTTCACATCATCGTCAATAACCAGGTGGGTTTCACCACCAGCCGTCAGGACGATGCGCGTTCCACTGAGTACTGCACAGACGTTGCCAAGATGGTTCAGGCCCCGATTTTCCACGTGAACGCGGATGATCCGGAAGCTGTTCTGTTTGTCACGCAGCTGGCACTGGATTTCCGGTATGAATTCAAGAAAGACGTGGTGATTGACCTGGTTTGTTATCGTCGTCGAGGCCATAACGAAACTGATGAACCTTCATCCACGCAGCCACTGATGTATCAGAAAATCCGCAAGCACCTGACCACTCGTGGGCTGTATGCCAAAGAACTGATCAGCGATGGTGTGGTAGAAGAGTCAGAAGTCGACGAGATGAACTCTTCTTACCGTAATGCCCTGGATACCGGTGAACATGTTGTAAAAAGCCTGGTGAAAGAGCCCAATGTTGAGATGTTTGTCGACTGGAACCCTTACCTGGGTCATACCTGGTCGCCGAATTACAACACCAGTCTGCGACTGGAAACACTTGAGGCACTGGCCAGGAAAGTCACCACATTGCCGGAAGATCTGAAGCTGCATCGTCAGGTTCAGAAAATTGCCGATGAACGCAAAAAAATGGCCAATGGCGAATCCCTGATCGACTGGGGTTTTGCGGAAACACTGGCTTACGCCAGTATTCTGACCACGGGTAACCGGGTACGGATCACTGGTCAGGACGTAGGGCGCGGCACGTTCTCGCATCGACATGCTGTCTTGCGTGACCAGAACAACGAAAACGAGTATGTGCCACTCAGCAACCTGGTTGCTGATCCTAAAATGTTTGGCATTTTCGATTCTCTGCTATCAGAAGAAGCTGTGCTCGCTTTCGAATATGGCTATGCCACAACTACGCCGAATGCCCTGGTGGTCTGGGAAGCGCAGTTTGGTGATTTTGCCAACTCGGCACAGGTTGTTATTGACCAGTTCATCACCAGTGGTGAGCACAAGTGGCAACGCTTGTGTGGATTGACCATGCTGTTGCCGCACGGTTATGAAGGGCAGGGGCCTGAGCACTCATCAGCCCGTCTGGAGCGTTTCCTGCAGATGTGTGCAGAACAGAATATCCAGGTCTGTCTGCCGACTACCTCCAAGCAGGTTTTCCACATGCTGCGTCGCCAGGTACTTTGCCCACTGCGCAAGCCCCTGATTGTGATGTCTCCGAAGAGTCTGCTGCGTCATAAAGAGACGACTGCGACATTGGAAGAGCTCGCTAACGGTTCATTTGAAGTGGTCATCGGAGAAACAGATGACAATATCAAACCGGATCAGGTTGAACGCGTAATCCTCTGTTCAGGCAAGGTTTATTACGATCTGCGTGCTGAGCGTCGCAAGCGTGAAATTGACAATATTGCGATCATACGCCTGGAACAGCTTTATCCCTTCCCGTTGGAAAACCTGGAAGAAGAGATGAAGCAGTACAGCAATGTCAGCGATGTCGTCTGGTGTCAGGAAGAGCCGATGAACCAGGGTGCCTGGTATTCCAGTCAGCACAACATGCGATTCGTGATGAAGAAACTGGGGCTGGATATGGAGTTGCGCTATGCCGGACGTGAAGCGTCAGCGGCAGCAGCAGCGGGTTATCCGGAACTGCATTTACAGCAACTCAATGCCTTCCTGGAACAGGCCCTGGGCCCGAAAGAAGATTGAGTTTAGTCAACATTCATATTGTTTAGATATTTTTACGATTTAATCACCATTACGTGGTAAGGAACAAAGATGGCTATTGAGATTAAAGCTCCACAACTGCCAGAGTCAGTGCCAGACGGCACCATCGCCAGCTGGCACAAGCAGGAAGGTGACGCAGTTAAACGTGATGAGCTGCTGGTGGATATCGAGACTGACAAGGTCGTGATCGAAGTGGTAGCGCCAGCCGATGGCGTGCTGGAAAAAATCGTCAAAGATGCCGGTGACACCATTGTCAGCAACGAAGTGGTAGCAACTTTGAAAGAAGGTGCTGCTGGCGAGAGCAAGTCAGCTTCATCAGGTTCTTCTGACAAGAAAGATGACAAAGAAGAGAAAAAAGCAGCTTCTTCATCCGCAGACAACGACAAAAAGTCAGAAAAGGCTGGTGGCGACAGCGCCCCGCTGAGCCCGGCTGCCAAAAAACTGGCTGAAGAAAACAACATTGACCCGTCTTCTATTGATGGTAGCGGCAAAGATGGTCGTATCACCAAAGAAGATGTGATGAAAGCCATCGAAGGTGGCAGCAAATCAGAAGCAAAAACTGAGAGCAAAACCGAAAGCAAGCCACAAGGCGTTTCCGGTGATGTATCTTCGGGCCGCGTAGAAGAGCGGGTACCGATGAGCCGCCTGCGTGCCAAGGTAGCCGAGCGTCTGCTTGAAGCCTCCCAGTCTACAGCCATGCTGACAACGTTTAACGAAGTGAATATGCAGCCAGTGATGGAATTGCGTAACCGTTACAAGGACCTGTTTGAAAAGGCGCATGACGGCACACGTCTGGGCTTCATGTCCTTCTTCGTCCGCGCCAGCGTGGAAGCGCTGAAGCGCTTCCCGGCTGTTAACGCATCTATCGATGGTAGCGACATTGTTTATCACGGTTACCAGGATATTGGTGTGGCTGTGTCTTCGCCACGCGGCCTGGTTGTGCCGGTACTGCGTAATTCGGACCACATGAGCCTGGCTCAGGTTGAGTCCAAGATTCGCGAGTATGGCCTGAAAGCCCGCGACGGCAAGCTGTCTATCGATGAAATGACAGGCGGCACGTTCACTATCTCCAATGGCGGCGTGTTTGGCTCACTGCTTTCAACGCCAATTCTGAATCCGCCACAAACCGCTATTCTGGGTATGCACAAAATCCAGGAGCGTCCGATGGCAGTTAACGGAAAGGTAGAGATTCTGCCAATGATGTACCTCGCACTGTCATATGACCATCGTATGATTGACGGCAAAGAAGCTGTGCAGTTCCTGGTAACGATTAAGGAACTGCTGGAAGATCCGGCAAGAATTCTGCTGGAGATTTAAGCATCACTCACATTAAGCCGGTTTGACCGGCAAAATGAGCCACAGACAGATCACCTGCTGTGGCTCATGTGTTTAACGGATCAGTTTCAGACTTATCAAAGCAGGAAACAGTTATGAGTAAAAAATTTGATGTCGTGGTAATTGGTGCCGGCCCAGCCGGTTACGTGGCGGCTATTCGTGCTGCACAGCTCGGCCTGAAAACCGCCTGTGTGGAAAAGTGGCACAACGAGAAGAATGAAGCCGTTTATGGCGGTACTTGCCTGAACGTGGGTTGTATTCCATCCAAAGCACTGCTGGATTCTTCGCACAAATATGCCGAAGCCCAGGAAGACTTCAAGGTTCATGGCATTAGCACGGGCAAAGTGGAAATGGACGTGCCGTCCATGATTGCACGAAAAGCCAAAATTGTTGGCCAACTGACACAGGGCGTAAAAGGCCTGTTCATGGCGAACAAGGTTGAAGGTATTCAAGGTAGCGGTAAATTGCTCAAAGGCAAGAAAGTGGAAGTCACTTCAGCTGACGGCAAAACAGAAACACTGGAAGCTGACAACATCATTCTGGCAGCTGGTTCTGCGCCGATTGACATTCCACCAGCCCCGGTTGACGACGAAACTATCGTTAACTCGACCGGTGCCCTGGAATTCCAGGCAGTGCCAAAACGCCTTGGTGTGATTGGTGCTGGTGTGATTGGTCTGGAGCTGGGTAGCGTTTGGTCGCGCCTGGGGTCAGAAGTCACTGTTTTTGAAGCGATGGATGCATTCCTGCCTGCTGTCGATGAGCAAGTGGCAAAAGATGCCAAGAAAGTCCTTGAGAAACAGGGCCTGGATATCAAACTGGGCGCCAAAGTTTCTGGCACCAAAGTCGCTGGTAAAGGCAAGAGCAAAACAGTCAAAGTCAGCTACACCGATAGCGAAGGTGACAAAGAAGCCACATTTGACAAGCTGATCGTTGCTGTTGGTCGTCGTCCCTACAGTGAAGGTTTGCTGGCGGATGATTGTGGTGTTGAAAAAGACGAACGCGGTTTCGTCAAAGTTGACGAGTACTGTGCAACGTCTGTTGATGGTGTCTATGCAACGGGCGACTTGGTACGAGGCCCAATGCTGGCTCACAAAGGTTCGGAAGAAGGCGTCATGGTAGCCGAGCGTATTGCCGGTAAGGCAACGCAGGTTAACTATGATCTGGTTCCTTTTGTTATCTATACCCACCCGGAAATTGCCTGGGTTGGCAAGAGCGAACAACAACTGAAAGAAGAGGATGTTGATTACAACGTGGGTACTTTCCCGTTCAGCATCAACGGTCGTGCCATGGCAGCCAATGAGTCTGCTGGTATGGTCAAAATGCTGGCAGATGCCAAAACAGACCGCATTCTGGGCTGTCACATCATGGGCCCAAGTGCAGCTGACCTGGTGCAACAGGTTGCCATCGCGATGGAGTTCAGTGCCAGCGCAGAAGATCTGGCGTTAACGATGTTCTCGCACCCGACCTTGTCGGAAGCCGTTCATGAAGCAGCGCTGTCTGTTCACGGGCACGCCATTCATGCAGCGAACCGCAAAAAGCGCAAATAAGCCGCCAGGTTCAGGATTTTTTACAGAGGAAACTAGGTATGAATTTACACGAATATCAAGGAAAGCAGCTGTTTGCTGAGTACGGTTTGCCCGTATCAAAAGGCTTTGCTGTTGATACACCCGAGGAGGCTGCTGAAGCCTGCGACAAAATCGGCGGTGACATGTGGGTGGTTAAGGCCCAGGTACATGCCGGTGGTCGTGGTAAAGCTGGTGGTGTAAAACTGATCAAGAGCCGTGATGACGCAAAAGCCTTTGCTGAACAGTGGCTGGGCAAGCGTCTGGTAACCTACCAGACAGATGCCAATGGTCAGCCTGTCAGCAAGATTCTGGTTGAGTCATGCACAGATATCGACCAGGAATTGTACCTGGGTGCAGTCGTTGACCGCGCTACTCGCCGTATCGTTTTCATGGCCTCTACCGAGGGTGGCGTTGAAATTGAGAAAGTGGCTGAAGAGACGCCTGAGAAAATCATCAAGGCAACCATTGATCCATTGGTTGGTGCGCAGCCTTATCAAGGCCGTGACCTGGCATTCAAACTGGGTTTGAAAGGCGATCAGATCAAACAGTTCACCAAGATTTTCCTGGGTCTGGCTCAGCTGTTTAAAGACTACGACCTGGCATTGCTGGAGATTAACCCGCTGGTGATCAAGGAAGACGGTGATCTTCACTGCCTCGACGCCAAGATCAATCTGGACGGTAACGCACTGTATCGTCACAAGAAGCTGCAGGAAATGCATGATCCTTCACAGGACGATCCACGCGAAGCGCATGCTGCCAGCTTTGAGCTGAACTACGTCGCTCTGGATGGCAACATCGGCTGCATGGTCAATGGAGCCGGTCTGGCCATGGGTACCATGGATATCGTCAACCTGCACGGTGGCAAGCCAGCCAACTTCCTGGATGTGGGCGGCGGCGCGACCAAAGAGCGTGTTTCGGAAGCATTCAAGATCATTCTGTCAGACGACAATGTCAAAGCCGTTCTGGTTAATATTTTCGGCGGTATTGTACGTTGTGACATGATCGCAGAAGGCATCATCGGTGCGGTTAAAGAAGTGGGCGTAAAAGTGCCTGTGGTTGTGCGTCTTGAAGGTAACAATGCAGATGTTGGCGCCAAGGTGCTGGCAGATAGCGGACTGAACATTATCGCGGCGAGCAGCCTGACGGATGCGGCGCAGCAAGTGGTAAAAGCCGCGGAGGGTAAATAATGAGTATTCTGATCAATAAAGACACGAAAGTAATCTGTCAGGGCTTCACTGGTTCTCAGGGTACTTTCCATTCTGAGCAGGCGATCGCCTACGGTACTAAAATGGTTGGCGGTGTGACGCCAGGTAAAGGTGGCACGACTCATCTGGATCTGCCGGTATTTAACACAGTGGCTGAAGCCGTAGCTGAAACTGGCGCTGAAGCCAGCGTCATCTACGTTCCTGCGCCGTTTTGTAAAGATTCGATCCTGGAAGCCGCTAATGCAGGTATCAAGCTGATCGTTTGTATTACTGAGGGTATCCCTACACTGGATATGCTGGATGCCAAGGTAAAATGCGATGAGCTGGGTGTTCGCCTGATTGGCCCTAACTGTCCGGGTGTGATCACGCCTGATCAGTGCAAGATCGGCATTATGCCTGGCCATATTCATAAACCAGGTAAGGTTGGCATCGTATCCCGTTCTGGTACCTTGACTTATGAAGCCGTCAAGCAGACAACAGATTTTGGTTTCGGTCAGTCTTCCTGCGTGGGTATCGGTGGTGACCCGATTCCAGGTTCCAACTTTATCGACATCCTGGAGATGTTCGAAAAAGATCCGGAAACCGAGGCTATCGTCATGATCGGTGAGATTGGTGGTAGTGCAGAGGAAGAAGCCGCTGCCTACATTAAAGCGAATGTCACTAAACCTGTAGTAAGCTACATTGCAGGTGTTACAGCGCCTCCCGGTAAACGTATGGGCCATGCCGGTGCAATCATTTCCGGTGGTAAAGGTACGGCGGACGAAAAGTTTGCTGCCTTGCAGGATGCTGGCGTGAAAACCGTTCGCAGTCTGGCGGACATTGGTCAGGCACTGAAAGAAGTGACTGGCTGGTAATATCGGGTTAAACCCGGCCGGTGCTGCCGCACATTTACAGTGCGAAAACACTGACCGGGTTCAACCTTGGTGCGCAGAGTCGGCGCTAACTGCCGCTTTGCACAAAAAATTCTCATTTGAGAGGTTCAAAAATTCAAACGGGTTGTGTTAGTCTTGACTGCATAATTCGGCAGGGAGCATTGAATTTACGGCAGATAGCAGCAAGATCGGTGTTTTTGTTACTTGACACCTCAACATGTGGTATGTGCGTGTAGAAAAGTAACTTTTATTGGCTCGATCATTGCTGTGTATCTGAACTTGATGGATCGTACTTTGTAATAGGCTGCTAAAAAGTGGCCGGGCCGGGCGCCAGAAATGATGTTCGGTTTAGGTTGTTAAAAGCACGATAGATAAAAGAAGTCACATCCGGTGTAACTATCGGGATGTTTAATACAATAACAGGATGGCACATGAAAAACCGTCGATTATATTCCAAGGTTCTGTTACCGCTGGCCTCGTTGCTGGTGATCGGAACAGCTCAGGCTCAGGACGTTGATACCAGCGTTATTGACCGGGCCCAGAGTGTTATAGGTGAGACCAACGAGGCGGCCGCCGCGTCGCAAGAAGAAATAACCCGTCTGTCGAACTCCTCAAGTTCGCTATTCGAAGAATTCAAAGTCGAGAGTGATAACCTGGAAGCATTGCTGGTTCTGAATGCCAACTGGCGTCGACAGATCGCTGCCCAGGAAAACGATCTGGAAACGATTGCCGAGTCCATCGCTGAAGTTCGAAACGTAACCCAGGAACTGCCCCTGTTGATGAACCGCATGCTGGTAAGTATGGATCAGTTTGTCGACCTGGACATGCCTTTCCACCTGGAAGAGCGCAGAAATCGTATCGAGTTTGCACGTAATGCAATCGATAACCCGAATGTTTCCACTGCAGAACGCTTCCGTCAGATCCTGGTACTTTACCAGACTGAAAATGCGTACGGTCGTACTCGTGAAACTTACCCGGCAACAATTACCATCGACGGTGTCGAAAGAGACGTGGATATGTTGCGTGTAGGTCGGGTTGCTCTGGTATACCAGACAAAAGACCGCTCTCAAACGGGTGCCTGGGATCCAGAAGCTCGCCAGTGGGTTCAGCTGGATGCCGCTGAGTATCGAACCGCAATCAGAGATGCTATTAGTGTAGCCAGTGGTTTGATTGCACCAGAAATCATTGAAGTACCAATCGTTGCGCCGGAGTAAGCACAGTGAAGAAGAATATAATTAAATTAGCAGGAATTTCCGTTACGGGCTTGTTTCTAGCCGTATCTACACAGGCATATGCGCAGCAGCCGGCCAGCAGCCTGAGCGAACTGCTTCGCAATGTCGAAGAAAACCAAGTTGTTGAATCAGATGCCGCGCAAGAACGCGAGCAGCGTTTCCAGCAACAAGTTGACCAGCAAGAGCAGATTCTGGCGGAAGTGCGTGAGCAGATCGCCGCAGAAGAAGCTGAAAACGCCCGTCTTGAAGGTGTTTTTGACGAGAATCGTCAGATGCTGACTGAGCGCCGCGCACAACTGCGTGATGTTCGAGCCAACCTGAACGAGCTTCTTGGTACAATTCAAGGTGTTGCGGGTGACTTCCGTAGCATTTTCGAAGACTCTCTGGTCAGTGCCCAATATCCAGGTCGTGAAGAATTCCTGGATTCTTTCATTGATCGTGTTGCCAGTGATACCGAACAGGTTCGTGTCGATGAGATCGAACAGTTCTGGTTCTACATGCAGCAGGAACTGGTTGAGTCTGGTCGTGTAGTTCAGTACGAAGATGTTGTTGGTCTGCCTTCAGGCGAACAGGAAAACCGTACTATTACACGTATCGGTAACTTCAATGCCATAGGTGGTGGTGATTACCTGTCATACAGCGGCGACGTTGGTCACCTGCAGGTACTGCCTCGCCAGCCTGGTTCAGCCATTATCTCTCAGGCTGAAACACTGGAAAGCGCCGACAGCGGCATGCACAAAGTGGGCATCGACCCAACGGGTGCACTGGGTGGTAGCCTGATGGCTAACCTGATCAACTTCCCAACACCAACTGAGCAGGTTCGTCAGAACGCCGGTGTTATCGGTTTCACCATTCTGGGTATTGGTGCTATCGGTGTCCTGGTTGCACTGATTCGTTCCTTCATGCTGACACTGGTTGCAGCCAAGGTTAACTCTCAGGTTAAGAATGCTGACAAACCAAGCAAGAACAACCCACTGGGTCGTATCCTGCTGGTTGCAGACTCCAACCCGAATGTTGACACAGAAACGCTGGAGCTGAAGCTGGGTGAAGCTATCCTGCAGGAAACTCCCGCACTTGAGCGCTTCCTGACGATGATCAAAATCATCTCAGCCGTTGCACCTCTGATGGGTCTGTTGGGTACGGTAACCGGTATGATTAACGTGTTCCAGCAAATCACTGTTTACGGTGCTGGTGACCCGACTATCATGGCTGGCGGTATCTCCATGGCTCTGATGACCACGGTACTGGGTATTGTTGTAGCTATCCCGACAATCCTGATGCATACCTGGGTTAAGTCGAAGAGTGATCGCATCATCCACATCCTGGAAGAGCAGGCGACTGGTATTATTGCCCGTAAAGCCGAGTCTACTTCCGGTGGTGCTCAGGCCTAATCCTAAGGGGGCACTATGTATTTTGCGTTGCTCGATCTTATAGATGCGATCAACGACTTCATGTCTCGAGGCGGCGGTGTTCTTTGGATCATCGCTGGCCTCCTGCTCCTGAAGTGGTCGCTGATTTTCGAGCGGGTATGGTTCCTGCACTCCACACATGCCAAACGTGTTAAACAAACACTGTCGGCCTGGAATGCACGCTCCGATACTCGTTCCTGGCGAGCTCAGCAGATCAGAAACATGATGATCTCTGAAATTTCGCTGGATCTTAAATCTACAATGCCGATGATCGAAACCCTGGTTGTGGTTTGTCCGCTGCTTGGGCTGTTAGGTACCGTGACAGGTATGATCGAGGTGTTCTATGTCATGGCATTGACCGGTGGTGGTGACGCCAAGTCAATGGCAGGCGGTGTATCCAAAGCGACGATTCCTACCATGGCTGGTATGGTTGGTGCGCTTTCCGGAATCTTTGCCAGTAACTGGCTGAAGATTCGCATCGACCGGGACCTGGAACTTCTCGAAGATCACATGGCCTAATTCATAAGAACAGTATTATAAAGGCATAATAATGAAATCAGGTTTGATGAAGAAACGGGGTGGTGACGAGAACACCGGGGAAATTGATTTAACCCCGATGCTCGACGTCGTATTCATCCTTCTGATCTTCTTTATCGTGACATCGGTGTTTGTGACCGAGGCTGGTATTGAAGTTCTGAAACCCGAAGCATCGACCGCGGAGCCTCGCTCGAAGGACCTGATCCTGATCGCCGTCAGCGGTGACGGCGAAATATGGATTGATGGTGAGCAAATAGATTCGCGTTTTATCCGGTCTCGTTTTGAGAGAAGGTTAGCGGAAACTCCGAATGCCTCTGTGGTGATTCAGGGTGACCGTGAAGCTCAGAATGAGCATGTCATGACCATTATGGCCGCGGCACGGGAAGCCAATATCTCGTCTGTGTCCATTTCGACGGAGAACTAAACATGATAGCTATTAGATGGTTGATTTCTCTGTGTTTGGCACTGGTGGTTACACTGGGGTTGTTCTATTTCATGCAGGCGCTGATCTCCAGCGGCAGTGAACTGCAAACTCAGAACAATGTGGTTCGTATCGTAGATGCGACCATGCCAGAGATTGTCATGGAAGTGATTCAGGAAGTGGAGCGTCCAGAGCAAATTGAACAAGTGCAGGACACACCTCCGCCACCAGATAGTCGTGATGTTGATATGGATCCCACAGCAGGTATCTCTTACAGCCGTGATGGTGCTTCAGCAGATATCGAGATCAATATTGACAGCGCTGGCCTGGGTATCTCTGACGGTGAAATGTTGCCACTGGTAAACATTCAGCCTCAGTATCCGACTCGTGCAGCCCAACGTGGCATCGAAGGCTGGTGCCAGGTTTCCTTTACGGTAACAGCCGAAGGCGGCGTCCGTGATGTAGTGGTAGTCGATGCAGAGCCTCAGGGCATGTTTGACCGCTCCTCCATTCGTGCTGCTGAACGTTTCCGCTTCCAGCCTCGAGTTGTGAACGGTGAAGCCGTTGAAGTACCAAACGTCCAGTACGTTTTCCGTTATCAGTTGGAGGAATAAGCAATGATGTTAGCAAAAAATGTGCTTAGATCCGCCATTGTTGCAGCCATGCTGGCGACAACACTGACTGCGGGAGAGGTCATTCTTTCTACGCCTGCCTACGCGCAGGATGAAGATGACGGTCCTCGTGAACCGCCACCCACGCGTCGTTCTGACACGCTGAGTGAGCGCGTTTATCGTGTGATCGCAGAAATCCAGGAAATGCTTAGCCCGTCAGAAGAGGGTGTTGAACCCGATTTGCCCGGTGCAAAAGAAGAACTGGATGAACTTAACGAGCGTTACGACAGCCTGAATGATTTTGAGAAATCAACGCTGTTGAACTTCTATACCAACTACTACCTGGCAGTCGAAGACATTCAGAGTGCACTCGATACTTTCGAGCGGATTCTTCAGATTGAAGATCTGCGCGTTGATTCACGATTACGTGCTCTGCAGTCTTCAGGTCAGTTGTATGCTGCAGAAGAACGGTTTGAAGAGGCTATTGGCCGCTTGAACGCATGGCGGGACTTGTCAGATGAAGAAAGCGCGACGGTCTTTCAGATTCTGGCACTGGCTCACTACAACCTGCAGGAATACGACGTAGCGATTCCTCACCTGCTCAGCTATATGGACTTGTTGCGCACAGAAGGCCGTGAGATTCCCAAGAATATCTACAGCCTGCTGAACGTCATGTACATTGAGCAAGAGAACTATGACGCTGCCCTGGAAGTGACCAAAACCATGGTCGCCCTGTTCGATGAAGCATCAGACTGGCGCAACCTGGCGGCTATCTACGGCTACCTTGATGATGAAGCCAGGCGCATCCAGTCTCTGGAACTGGCTTATCATAAAGGTTACCTGGAAAATGAAGGCGAGTTCCTGAACCTGGCGCAGTCACTGGCTGGTCTGGATGCTCCTTACCGCGGCTTGCAGATCATGCAGGACGGTATGGAACAGGGAATCGTTGAAAACAATGGTGATAACCTGCGCCGTCTGACTCAGATGTACATCATGGCATCCGAGTTTGAAGCAGCAGTCGAGCCGGCAGAGCAGTTAGTGGAAGTGGTTGACGATGCTGAGGCCTGGGATTATCTGGGCTATATCTATCTGATGAACCGTGACTACGAAAGTGCCGCTGATGCAATGCAAACAGCACTGGATCGTGGTGGTCTGGAAAATGCTGGTGAAGTTCAACTATCTCTGGCAAGGGCTCTGGTAGAGCTGGATCGCTTTGACGAGGCGCTGGAAGCTGCTCAGGCGGCCGTGCGTAATGATGTTAACAACGCCAGTCAGTATGTGACATTTGTTGAAACAGCCAAGCGTCGTCATGAAGCACTGCAGAACCAGAAAGAAATGGCCATAGATTATTATCGCCCGGTCTGATTTCTGGCCTTGAAATAGCGGGACAACGTCCCCATAAAAACCCGAAGCCTGCAGAGGTTTCGGGTTTTTTTATGCCCAAGATAACTATCTTGAAAATGTTATAGAGGAAAGGACATGACAGCGGAGACAGATTTACAGCAGGAAACACGTGGCTTTGAAACGGAAGCCAAACAGTTGCTGAAACTGATGATTCATTCACTTTACAGTAACAAGGAAGTCTTTCTGCGTGAGTTGATATCCAACGCATCCGATGCGGCCGATAAACTGCGTTTTGAGGCATTGTCGAATGCTGATCTTCTTGAGGATGGCAGTGAGCCCAAAGTGATTGTCGATTTTGACAAAGACGCGGGAACAGTCATTATCAGTGATAATGGCATCGGTATGTCTCGTGACGATGTCATCAGCAACCTGGGTACCATCGCCCGTTCAGGCACGGCGCAGTTCCTTGAGTCTTTAAGTGGTGATCAGAAAAAAGACTCGCAACTGATCGGCCAGTTTGGTGTGGGTTTCTATTCAGCTTTTATTGTGGCTGACAAAGTAGAAGTGTTAACCCGCAAGGCAGGGAGTAACACTAATGAGGCAACCCTTTGGACTTCTACCGGTGAGTCAGACTACACACTGGCGACATCAGAAAAAGCCGAACGTGGTACTACGATTACACTGCATTTGCGCGAAGACTGTAACGAATTTGCAGATGGCTTCCGACTCAAGCAGATTGTTAAAAAGTATGCTGATCATATTGCCATTCCGGTACTGATGCCAAAAGCACCAGAACTGGACGAAGAGGGCAATGAAAAAGAGGCTGAGAAGGAGTTCGAACCGGTAAACGATGCCAAAGCGCTGTGGACCCGCCCTCGTACTGACGTTTCTGAAGAAGAGTATCAGGAATTCTATAAACATATTGCTCACGATTTTGAGAAGCCGCTGTCATGGAGCCACAACAAGGTAGAAGGCAAACTGGAATATACTTCATTATTATATCTTCCAGCCAAAGCGCCTTATGACCTGTGGAATCGTGACGGTGCCCGTGGCCTGAAGCTCTATGTTCAGCGCGTTTTTATCATGGATCAGGCAGAGCAGTTCCTGCCATTGTATCTGCGCTTCATCAAGGGTGTTGTTGATTCCAATGATATTTCATTGAATGTTTCTCGTGAAATCCTGCAGAAAGATCCAGCAGTCGACTCCATGCGCAGTGCGCTAACCAAGCGTGCCCTGGACATGCTGTCCAAGCTGAAAAGCAAAGATGCCGAGGCTTATGCCGGTTTCTGGAAAGAGTTTGGCCAGGTATTGAAAGAAGGCCCGGGTGAGGATTTCTCCAACCGGGAAGCCATTGCCAAGTTGCTGATGTTTAACAGCACCCACGCTGACAGCACAGGCCAGGACCAGTCACTGGAAGACTATGTGACTCGCATGAAACCTGAGCAGGAAAAGATTTACTATCTGGTAGCTGAGTCTGAGAAAGCGGCGAAAAACAGCCCGCACCTGGAAATTTTCCGCAAGAAAGGTATTGAGGTGCTGCTCCTTTCCGATCGGATTGATGACTGGTTGATGAGCCATCTGCACGAATTTGATGGCAAGAGCCTTCAGGACATTACACGCGGTGAACTGGACTTAGGCAAACTGGATGATACCGAAGAAGACAAGGCTGAGCAGGAAGAGCGCGAGAAAGCACTTCAACCCTTGCTTGAGCGTGTCAGTAAAAGCCTGGGCGATCGCATCAAAGAAACACGCATCAGTCATCGCCTGACCGATTCGCCAGCCTGCCTGGCGCTTTCAGAGGATGATATGGGGGCACAAATGCGCCGTATCATGGAAGCTTCTGGTCAGCCGGTACCGGAGACCAAACCGGTATTTGAGTTAAACGGAGAGCATCCATTAATCGAAAAACTGGATAAAGAAGCCGACGAAGAGCGCTTTGACGACCTGATATCTCTGCTATTTGACCAGGCCAGCCTGGCAGATGGAAATGAGCTGGAAGATCCAGCCCGGTTCAGCCGCCAATTGAACAAGCTGTTGCTTGAACTGGCTCAGTAGACAATCAAAGTCGTCACATAAAAAACGGGGCAGCTTTCATAGAAGGCCGCCCCGTTTTTTATGTGCAGTGTTTACTACGAAAATGCGCTACATTTTGTGCAGAGGCTCAATGCCCAGCAGGTTCAGACCCTGTTTAAGCACTTCTGCGGTCAGTGCCGCTACACCCAGACGACTTGCCTGCTGTGCCGGTTCCGCTTTGAGAATAGGGCAGCTCTCATAGAACTTCATAAACGTACCTGATAACTCATACAGGTACTGGCAAAGCTGATTGGGATAACAGTCTTTGCCCATTTGCTGAAGCACTTCTGAGAACTGGCTGATTTTCAGAACCAGTCGACGTTCAGCGTCAGCAGTCACCGTGATGTCATTACCCGGTTCAACACCTTCTTGTGCCAGTCGACGGATGACACTTTGGATCCTTGCAAACGCATAAAGCAGGTAAGGAGCCGTATTGCCATCAAAGGACAACATCGTACGCCAGTCGAAAATGTAATCACTGGTCCGGTTCTTGGACAGATCAGAATATTTAACGGCGGCAATGCCGACAGTTTTGGCGATCTTGTGTCGCTCTTCTTCTGCCAGGTCGGGATTTTTCTCTGTGACCAGGTCAAAAGCACGCCTGACCGACTCATCCAGCAAATCGCGCAACTTGACGGTATCACCACTACGGGTTTTAAACGGCTTGCCGTCCTCACCCATCATGGTGCCGTAGGCAATATGCGTCAGCTCACAATTGTCACTGACAAAGCCGGCCTTGTGTGCCACGGCAAAGACTTGCTGGAAGTGAAGACTTTGTCGTGCATCCACAACATAAAGAATCCGGTCAGCTTTTAATTCTTTGCCGCGGAAGCGAATGGCTGCCAGGTCTGTGGTTGCATACAGGTAACCACCATCACGCTTCTGTACGATAACGGGCAGGGGTGAGCCATCTTTGCCCTTGAATTCATCCAGGAACACACAGTTGGCGCCATCGTCTTCGGTCAGTAATTTTTCTTTACGCAGGTCTTCAATTATCACAGGTAAGTCGCTGTTATAGAAGCTTTCTGCGCGAATATCGTCTTGCGTCAATGCAACGCCTAACTGGTCATATACCGCCTGACAATGTCCCAGGGACTCATCAATAAACCGCTGCCAGGCCTCCAGGCAAGCCGGATCGCCTTGCTGCAATTTAACCACGTAGCTGCGTGCGGTTTCGGCGAATTCAGGCTCACTGTCAAAACGCTGCTTGGCTTCCCGGTAGAACACTTCCAGGTCAGCCAGTGACCTGCTGGCTTCCTGGTTGCCAAGGCTCTCCAGGTGGGCTATCAGCATACCGAACTGAGTTCCCCAGTCACCAACGTGATTCTGGCGGATGACATTGTTGCCCAGGGCACTTTGGATGCGGACAATGGCATCACCGATAATCGTGCCTCGCAGATGCCCGACATGCATTTCCTTGGCCAGGTTGGGGCTGGAGTAGTCAACTACAATGGTTTGTGGCGAATCCAGGCGAGCAATCAGGTTCGATGGGGCAATACGATATTCTGAGGCTTGCTTGTTAAGCCACTCATCGGCCAGCGTGATATTGATAAAGCCTGGGCCGGCAATTTCCAGTTTGGCGATCAAATCATTGCCCGGTATTGCATCCACCACTTCCTGTGCCAGGTCGCGTGGTTTTTTGCCTAGGCGTTTGGCGATGGCCATCACACCGTTGGCCTGGTAATCACCAAATTCAGGGCGTGTGGCGTAAATGACCTGCGCATTGATTTCCTCTGCGGCCATGCCACTTGCCTGACTCATTGCCTCGCTGACAATCACGTCCAGTCGGCTTTTTATCGTATGCATCTTGTTTTCCTGTCATCCATCCTGCGAAATCAGCGTGAATTCTACACTAAATGCCTGCCAGGCGCTGATTCTGTGCACAGGCACAGCCCTGCAATCTGCTATCATGTGTGGATTTCCTGGTATTGGCAGGATAATGACGGCTAAACAAGGCTAATTTAATGAGTTGCAATGAATCATACTGATAACAAGACAGGCATGGAGAAAGTGCAACCGGGCGCCGACGGCGAAAACCGACCTCGTGTGCGTTTTTTTGACGTGGACGAAAATTCTCACGGTCAGCGGCTGGATAATTTTCTTGCCAGTCGTTTAAAAGGTGTGCCCAAGTCTTTGATTTATCGTTATATCCGTAAAGATGAGATCCGCATCAACAAGAAGCGCTGTAAACAGGATACCCGCCTGACAGCGGGTGATCAGGTGCGCGTTGCACCAATCCGGATATCCACTCAGCAGGCGACGGCGGCTCCTGGCGCGGAGTTGCAGGCAGCTCTGCGCTCGGCCATTGTTTATGAAGATGAGTGCCTGATCGCTATTAACAAGCCGGCTGGTCTGGCCGTTCACGCCGGCACGGGCTCTCCTCGCGGACTGATTGAAAGTCTTCGTCATATGGGGGGAGAGGGGAGCTACCGGGAACTCGTACACCGTTTAGACAAGGAAACCTCTGGTTTGATGCTGATCGCCAAGCAGGCGAAAGCATTAAAAAAACTTCAGGATGACTTTCGTGCCAGACGTGTAACCAAAGTCTACCAGGCCCTGGTCCATGGTCATTGGCCGGCTACGCTGAACAGAATAGATAAGCCCTTAAGTCGCAGGCAGCCAACTGAAGGCGAGCGTATTGTTGTTGTTGATAAAGCAGGCAAGCCTGCCGAGACAGCATTTCGGTTACTGAAACTGGCAGGGCGGAACAGCCTGATTGAAGCGCGCCCTAAGACAGGCAGAACACACCAGATTCGGGTTCACTGTCAGCAGGCTGGGCACGCTATAATCGGTGATAGCAAATATACGCCGGCAGGGCAGTCACAGGCCGAAGGTAAAGAGCTGTTTTTACACGCGGCATCGTTGCAGTTCACCCACCCGCTTTCCAGTGAGCAGATGACCCTCAATGCTGAACTTCGGCCCAGTATGTCACGATTTATCCAGCGCTATTGCCGAACTTGATAGACAGGCAATAGCGCCACGCACAACCCACTAATTATGATAAAATGGTCGAATTAGTTGGCCGAGCCTGCTCTTTTGATGTAGTTCGGCCCTAATGCATTAAAAATCAGCATTTTTTTTTGACAGATGCCTTGCTTGTCCCTATCATTGCGCGCCTATGGCTGACACCCTCGATTTTTCCACTCCTGTCCCCCAGATTCTGGATGCCCGGAAAGTATTCCGGCAAGGACTGGCAATTGAAGGCTGTATTGCCATCAGGGAACTGAAACGGCTTGCAGATTGTCTGATTGACCCTGCAGGTGATGTCAGTGCAGCGCTGTCGTTTGGTTTTGATGAGCAGCGCAGACAGGTGATTAGTGGTGAAGTGACCACCAACGTCAATGTGCAGTGTCAACGCTGCCTGGAGCCAGTTGCTGTTGAACTGGTTGAGTCGGTTAATCTGGCACTGGTCCGGACGGAAGAAATGGCGAAGTCATTGCCAGCTTCACTGGACCCCTGGATATCTGAGGACGAACAGATTCGACCGGCAGATATTATAGAAGAACAGTTGATTCTGGGTTTACCCATTGCCGCCACACATGATGATTGTGAGTCGGCGATGCCTGTAGCCGGGGATCTTGAAGAAACGGGTGAGAGCGGGGCCGAGGCCCAGCCATCCAAACCAAATCCATTTGCGGTTCTGGCGAGCCTGAAGGATAAGAAGCCAGATTCGTAAGTTGGTGAATTTTGCATACTGACAGGAGCAATCCGAATGGCCGTTCAAAAGAGTAAGAAGTCTCGTTCACGTCGTAACATGCGTCGCAGCCATGACGCACTGGGTGGACCTACGCTGACTATCGACAAAACAACTGGTGAAGTACATCGTCGTCACCACGTGACTGCTGATGGCTTTTACAAGGGCAAAAAAGTCCTGAACATCGGCGACGAGTAAGTTTGACTCAAAACCGGCGCATTGCTGTTGATGTAATGGGAGGTGATTTCGGGCCTTCCATTACTGTTCCGGCTGCCCTGGATGTGATGTCTCGTCACCCCCGGCTTGAGCTTGTATTAGCCGGGGATGCCAGCAAAATCGAACCGTTACTGGAGGCCAATAAGGCAGACAGGCAGCGGATCGAGGTTTTGCACTGCAAGCAGACGATCAGTAGTGATGACAAACCAGAAGGTATCCTGCGAAGCGGCAGGGGATCTTCTATGTTTCTTGCCATCGAACAGGTGCAAAAGCAACTGGCCGGTGCTTGTGTCAGCGCAGGTAATACAGGTGCATTGCTGTTGGCTGGACGTCATCTGCTCAAGACGATACCGGGCATCGAAAAGCCCGCCATCATGGCCACAATTCCAGTGACCCGCTCCGGAGGATATAGTTACCTGCTGGATGTGGGAGCCAACTTGCATAATACCCATACGGAATTGTTCGGTTTTGCCCGTATGGGCGCTCTTGTTGCCACTTCCTTGTCTGGACGCAGCCCTTGTCGGGTCGCACTCCTCAATAACGGGGAAGAAAGCTCAAAAGGAACGGCAGTTATTCAGGATGCCGCCAGGCTGCTTTCAGCATGCCAGGACTTCGAATACATCGGTTTTATCGAAGGCAACCAGATATTTAGTGGCCGTGCTGATGTCATTGTCTGTGATGGTTTTACAGGAAATATTACCATCAAGGTCAGCGCCGGCGCCGTAACAGCTATGAAGCGCCAGATACAGAGAAGTATTAGCAAACACTGGTACTACCGGATGTTTTCGTGGATATTATCTCCGCTATTCAGTGACTTGCGAAAAGAAGTTGAACCTACAAGATACAATGGTGCGACGTTGATCGGATTGCAGGGCATTGTGGTAAAAAGTCACGGTCATGCGGACCGGACCGGATTCAGTCGTGCGATAGAGCATGCAATCAAACAAATAAACGATAATGTGCCGGCGTTAATTGCCAGTCGAATGGCTGCAGACCCGGTGTCACATTGATGAAATAGAGTGGCGGACATGCAGAAGATTGCTTTCGTATTCCCAGGTCAGGGCTCCCAGCAAAAAGGCATGCTGGCTGAATTGTATGCTGACAAGCCAATCGTTGCCGATACCTTTGCAGAGGCCTCAGAAGTACTGGGGACAGACCTCTGGCAGATTGTCAGCGAAAACCCCGATGGACTCCTTGACCAGACTGCCTATACACAGCCAGCCTTGCTGACAGCCTCATACGCCATTTGGCGTGCCTGGATGCAGGAAAAAGGCCCGTTGCCTGACATGCTGGCCGGTCACAGCCTCGGTGAGTACTCAGCGCTGGTTTGTGCTGGCGTGCTTACGTTTGCCGACGCTGTCAAACTGGTCAATTTGCGCGGCTCATTCATGCAGGAAGCTGTTCCCGCCGGTGTCGGTGGTATGGCTGCCATTATCGGTATGGATGACAGTCGCATTGATGGTATCTGTCGCGACGTTGCTGACGGTCAAAGTGTCTCTGCAGCCAACTATAATTCGCCTGGCCAGACTGTTATTGCCGGCGACAAGGCTGCTGTTGAGCGCGCCATGGAAGCCTGCAAAGAAGCCGGTGCCAAGCGTGCATTGCCGTTGAATGTATCCGTTCCTTCTCATTGCGCACTGATGAAACCAGCCGCTGACAGGTTAGCTGAAGCCATGCAGGACGTGTCCTTCAAGGCGCCTTCCTTGCCGGTTGTTCAGAACATTAATGGCCGCGCTTGCCGTGAACCGAGCGAAATACGCGAGAATCTGCTTAAACAACTATATATGCCAGTGCAATGGGTCGATACGATTTACTGCATGCAGGATTTCGGCATAGGTACGATTGTAGAGTGTGGACCTGGTAAGGTACTGGCCGGCCTGATCAAGCGAATTAACAAAGATATACAAAGCTACAGCACGGATAGCAGTGACGTACTGAGCACAACGCTTCAGACGGTTTCACAGTAATCGATTAGCAGCCGCGCTACATAGCCGGAAATACAATAGGGAGTCTGCAAATGAGTCTGACTGATAAAGTCGCACTAGTCACAGGTGCCAGCAGAGGTATCGGTCGTGCCATCGCTCAGGAATTGGGTGCACAGGGCGCTACTGTTGCGGGTACAGCAACGACTGAGTCTGGTGCTGCATCCATTACGGAATTTTTTAAGGAAAATGGCATCAAAGGTTCAGGCTTCTGTGTTGATGTTTCTTCCACCGAAGCAGTGGACGGCCTGATGGCAGAAATCACCGAACAGCTGGGTGCCGCCCCATTGATCCTGGTCAATAATGCCGGGATCACGCGTGATAACCTGCTAATGCGCATGAAGGAAGATGAATGGCACAGTGTCATTAATACCAACCTGAACTCTATGTACCGCGTTTGTAAAGCAGCGCTGAAGTCCATGACCCGAGCTCGTTGGGGCCGCATCATCAACATTTCATCCGTTGTTGCATCCAGCGGCAACCCGGGACAAAGCAATTACGCAGCCAGTAAAGCAGCGGTAGAAGGATTTAGCCGCTCCCTGGCACGAGAGATTGGGTCGCGGGGCATTACCGTCAACGCCGTTGCGCCAGGTTTCATTGATACCGACATGACGCGTGCACTGAATGAAAAACAGATAGAAGCACTGTTATCCCAGATACCACTGGCGCGCTTCGGAAAACCAGAGGAAATCGCCAAAGTGGCTGGTTTCCTGGCTTCCGATGCTGGCGGCTATATCACGGGTGAAACCATTCAGGTTAATGGTGGAATGTACATGGCCTGATTAAGACGACGAGGGTATTTTATCGAATAAAAACAGCATCTCAAAGAAGGTGCAAGCCATTAAAAAACAAGAGAAAAGTCTCTTTTTTGCAAGAAAATTGGAAGATTGAGATTACAAGCACTGTAAAATCCATGTAAACTTGCGTTTCAGATTAATTCAGTTGGTCAGAACATAACCAATTTAATCATCGGAATGCATGACTAAACTTTAGGTACTAGGAGCTAATAAGAGTTATGAGCAGCATCGAAGAACGTGTGAAAAAAATTGTCTGCGAGCAGCTTGGCGTCAAAGAAGACGACGTTAAACCGTCTTCATCATTCGTCGAAGATCTGGGTGCAGATTCTTTGGACACCGTAGAATTGGTTATGGCGCTGGAAGAAGAGTTTGAAACTGAGATTCCGGACGAAGAAGCAGAAAAAATTACGACTGTACAGCTGGCGATTGATTACATCAACGAGCACCTGTAAGCACGTATTCGGTTTCATCAGGAAACCCTGAAAAAGCTACTCCGGGCCAGTCCTTGGGGTAGCTTTTGTCTATCTGCGTATTTATTCTGTATTAGAATACCAACAAGGAGATTTGCGCTTTGAAGGGCAGGCGAATTGTAGTTACTGGACTCGGCATGGTGACGCCGCTTGGCAACGATGTTGATACCACCTGGCAGGGACTGCTTGAAGGAAAAAGCGGCATTAATGCGCTTGAGCATTTTGATGTGTCATCCTTCACCACACGCTTTGGCGGTTCTATCAAAGATTTTGATACCGATCCTTATATGTCGGCCAAAGAAGCCAAGCGGATGGACGTTTTCCTGCGTTACGGCATCGCTGCTGGGGTCCAGGCAATGCAGGATGCCGGGCTGGATGATAAGGAAGGATTCAATCCGTTAAAATTCGGTGCGGCGATCGGCTCTGGTATTGGCGGCATTACTGCGATTGAACAAAATGCAGAGACTATCCGCACCAGTGGCCCGCGTAAGATTTCCCCATTTTTTGTGCCAGGCTCCATCATCAACATGATTGGCGGCACGCTTTCCATTCGCTACAACCTGCAAGGCCCCAATATCGCCGTGACAACGGCCTGTACCACAGGTACGCACAATATTGGCCTGGCGGCGCAGATGATCGCCACCGGCCAGGCTGACCTGATGCTTGCCGGTGGGGCCGAAATGGCGACGTCTCCGGTAGGTCTGGGAGGCTTTTGCGCAGCTCGGGCACTCTCTACTCGCAATGATGATCCACAGGCAGCCAGTCGCCCCTGGGACAGGGATCGTGACGGTTTCGTGCTGAGCGACGGTGCCGGCATTCTGGTGCTTGAAGAGTATGAACATGCCAAGAAACGCGGCGCACAGATTTATGCCGAACTGACCGGATTCGGCATGAGTGCTGACGCCTTTCACATGACGTCACCTTCCGAGAACGGTATCGGTGCTGCCAACTGCATGCGTAATGCACTGGAGGACGCCGGGCTGAATCCTGAAGATATCGGCTATATCAACGCTCATGGCACCTCGACCCAGGCAGGTGATATTGCAGAAACACAGGCTGTACGTAGCGTGTTTGGAGATGCAGCCGACAAGCTCGTGGTTAGCTCCAGCAAATCGATGCTTGGACATCTGCTGGGTGCCGCCGGAGCGGTAGAGGCGATTATCAGTATCCTGTCTCTGTACGAGCAGGTGGTAACGCCGACCATCAACCTGGAAAACCCTGATGAAGGCTGCGACCTGGACTATGTGCCTGGTGTTGCCCGCCCGGTCAGTATTAATGCTGCGCTGAGCAATTCCTTCGGGTTTGGTGGTACCAACGGTTCATTGATCTTCCGTCGCATGAATTAATTTTAGTCGTGACTAGACGAGGCTGGCAGTCCCTGACATTTATTGATGGTGAGCAGTCTGACAGCCTGCCTGTCACTGACCGTGCGACGCAATATGGCGATGGTCTGTTTGAGACGATGCGCTGGAATGGCAGTGAGCTTCTGCTACTCGATGCGCATCTGCAACGCCTTGAACGTGGATGTCAGCGACTCAAGCTACCACTGAGCCTGAGCCACCTGTGCAAGCAGGTGGATCTTTTTACCACTGAGCTAAAGAAACAAGGCTGCCCGGCGGCGGTCGTTAAACTTATCGTTAGCCGAGGTAGCGGTGGCCGAGGGTACTTGCCACCGGAGCCCGCGATCCCCCGCTTGATACTCCAGTCTCACCCGCTACCGGATGCCCTGGAGCGCCTTAGCCTGGATGGTATCGCAGCCCTGCAAAGCACAATCCCAATCACAGAAAATCCCTTGCTGGCTGGTATCAAGCATCTCAACAGACTGGATTCAGTACTGGCCAGCCAGGAACTCTCTGCTCTGCGTCATTCACACCCTCAGTACGCTGACTTAAGTGAAGCACTGCTCTGTGATGCCGGTGGTGCCTTTGTAGAAGGGAGTCGCAGCAATATATTTGCTGTGGTTGATGGCATATTGATGACTCCCGAACTGTCCCGTAGTGGTGTCGCTGGCATTATGCGGGATGCATTACTGGCTAAATGCCAGCAGACTGGTATCGCTTTTAGTATTGGCACGTTGCCACTGGATAAAATCATTGCAGCGAGCGAGCTGTTTATCTGTAATAGTGTCATTGGGATTCAGCCTGTGCATACGCTTTACCTGCAACGGACAGGTGTAGCTGAGGCTTGCGAGGCCCATGATATCGTTGCTGAGGCAGCCCCCGGGTCAGTAACCACTCAACTAACACGTCAGTTAACATTTACCGAGCGGTCAGTAACGGCACGCTGTCAGGCTTTGATCGGAGAGTTCTGTGGCAATTCCAGCTAGTGTATACCGTAAAGGGGTGATCATCGCTGCAGTTTCTATGCTAACACTTTGCATGGCAGCCATTGCCATCATTGTCTGGTTTAACCGTTACCTGGAGACACCTGTGATCGCGTCGTCTGAGCAGGCAGCGGGTGACATCGTTTTTACTATTGAACCGGGTTCTGGCATGAACCAGATCGCAGCAGAGCTCACGGTTGAGTCAGGCTTGAAGTGGCCTGGACTGTATTCATTATGGGTCCGCTACCTTGGTCTGGATCGCCAGATTCAGGCCGGAGAATACCGCATTGAACAGAACATGACTCCCCGGGAAATTGTTGATCTGTTTATATCAGGCAAGCACATCCAGTATCCTGTGCAATTTATCGAAGGCTGGACTGTTGATCAGGCGCTGGCAGCGCTCTGGGCCACAGATACTGTCGAAGCAACACTTCAGGGGCTTTCCCATGACGAAATCAAAGAACGTCTGGGCATCACGTTTCCTGCGCTGGAAGGCAGTTTTTTTCCAGACACCTATTTCCATACGCGCGGTACCACTGACCAGCAAATTCTCCGTCAAGCCAGTAACCGCCTGACTACGTTATTGAATGAGGCCTGGCAGGAGAGGGCAGAGAACCTGCCTCTGAATTCGCCATGGGACGCCATGATTCTGGCATCGGTTATTGAACGCGAAGCTGGCAATCATGCGGAGAAGGCGGATATCGCTGGTGTTTTCGTCCGCCGCCTCCAGCAAGGTATGCGTCTGCAGTCAGACCCCACCGTCATATATGGTATGGGAGAGCGGTATCAAGGTAATATTCGCCGTCAGGATTTGCGTGAGGAAACGCCCTGGAATACATATAGAATCAATGGTTTACCGCCAACACCTATTGCTTTGGCCGGTTATGAGTCCATTGTGGCCGCATTGCATCCAGCGGATGGTGACTCACTGTACTTTGTCTCACGTGGTGATGGCAGCCATCAGTTCTCAGCAACACTGGAAGCGCATAATAAAGCAGTTAACCAGTACATACGGAATCAAAATGACAGTCAGTAATAACACACCCGTCAGTGGCCGCTTTCTTACCCTGGAAGGCGGCGAGGGCGTGGGTAAATCGACCAATATCCAGTTTATTACGCAACTGCTTAAGAAGCAGGGTATTGATTGCCTGGTAACGCGAGAGCCGGGTGGGACTGAGCTGGCAGAGAAAATACGGGAATTACTGCTCAGTGATCACAGCGAGCCAGTGGGTGAATTAACTGAATTATTATTGGTTTTTGCGGCCCGGGCTCAACACTTACAGCAAAAAATCAAACCGGCACTGGCTGCTGGCAAGTGGGTATTGTGTGACCGCTTCACAGATGCCACTTTTGCCTACCAAGGCGCGGGCAGGGGATTAAACCGTGATGTCATCGCTGCACTGGAAGCGCTGGTGCAAGGAGAGTTACGGCCAGATTTGACCGTGCTGCTGGATATTGATCCCGCTATCGGACTTGCCCGGGCTGGCCAGTGCGGCACGCCGGATCGTTTTGAGAAGGAAAAACTGACTTTTTTTGAGCGTGTTCGAAAGGGGTACCAGGAGCGGGCCGACGCTGAACCTGGGCGCTTCTTAGTCATCGATGCCTCTGCACCTCTATCAGAAGTCCAGGAAGAAATAGAGCGCCGCCTGTTGCTGTCATTAAACTTGAGTGATCAACCATGACTTCGACAAGCTATTTCCCCTGGCAGCGCGAATCCTGGTCATCTCTGATCGAGCAGGTGGGCCGTAACCGTCTGGCGCATGCTTATTTGCTGATTGGGCCTCAGGGAACCGGCCGCTTGGAGTTTGCCCGGTATTTCGCGCAATGGCTGTTGTGTGAAAATCAGGATAAAACACAGCACAAAGAAGCCTGCCAGCAATGCCGGTCCTGTCAGCTGTGGCTCAGCAGCAACCATCCGGATTTTTTCGAAGTTACCCCGGAATTACCGAGTAAGATCATAAAAGTAGATGCCATCAGAGCATTGAGCTCACGTATCAACCAGACCAGCAACCAGGCCGGATCAAAGCGGATCATCATTATTCGTCCGGCTGAGGCGATGGCGGCTGCAGCAGCAAACGCACTATTAAAAAGTCTGGAAGAACCGCCTGAGGGAGTTGTTTTTCTGCTCGTTGCCAATGCGGATGCCAGTTTGCTGGCTACGGTTCGCAGCCGCTGCCAGCCAGTAAACCTGCCTCTGCCCGGTGTTGATGAGGCGATGACTTATTTGAAAACAGTTAGCCCCGCCGAAACACCAGAGCAGATGCAAGAAGCTTTGAGGTTGGCTACAAACAGACCAATGCGTGCCGTTGAAATGACGGAAGCTGGAGTACCAGCCTGGTTTTCCGAGATGCAGCAGATGATCAAAAAAATGGAAACAGGTCACCTGCTATCAATGGAAGTGGCAAAACAATGTGAGCAACAGCCCAGTCAATACGCTATACCATTGTTGCAGCAACTTGTATTGGAAAAGGTTCGCAGCAGTGCGCTTGATTCAGACAATGAACAGTACCAGGCCACATCAATGGTCTGGCAAAAGGTGTATCAGGCATTGACTGCTGCCCAGCAGGAGTTGGCTGCCACAGCAAATATCAATCCGTTAATGACCTATGAGTACCTCTTTACGCTATGGCAGAGAGCGGCAATAAAAAGCGACAGTTAAAGCACCCCTTTCATCTTGCTCGTTATCTTGACGGCGCGGCTCTCGCTCAATGCTGGTTGCCCTTCATTGGTGAAGGGGCTGTGTTCGTTCCAGCTCAACCAGTCCGGGCATCTTTGCCGCCACAGGTACCTGTTGGGCAAATCCTGCTGCTTCAGTTACCTGAAGGCAATCAATACTGCCTTCAGGCCAAGACCCTCATGATCCTGCCCGCCGGTACAGGCCCGCAAAACAAGGGCGGATATCTAATGCTATTACTAAAACCACCAAGAGACTTTGTTGACGCGGTGGAACACTGGATTCATACCGACAACAACCGTGCTGATTGGCCTGTGATGAAAAGTATTCCACAATGGCTGCTCAGTTGTGCAGGCAAACAATCAGACAACGCGATACAATAAGTCTGTCTGTTGAATTCAAAATGGAGTCTCTGCCATGATCCGGTTTTTTGCGTTGACCTTTCTCTCCGTATTGTTGTTGTCCTGTTCACAGGAACAAGAGGGTAGCCAAGCCGTTGCAGCCAGCGCTAACGGTACAATTGCCATGGAACTGTACAAAAGCCCGACTTGCGGCTGCTGCGGGTTCTGGCAGCAACATGCAGAGGAGAGGGGATTCGCCTTTACGGTAATGAACCGTGATAATGGAGAGCTGACACAAGAGAAGCTCAGACGTGGTATTAACCTGCGTTATCACTCCTGCCATACGGCAGTGGCTGAAAGCGGCGCTGTATTTGAAGGCCACGTTCCTGCTTACCTGGTCCACCAGTACCTGGCTAACCCTCCTGCAGACACGATTGGCCTGGCAGTACCTGGCATGCCAATCGGTAGCCCGGGAATGGAAGTGGGTGAGCAACTGGCGCCCTACGATGTCATGCTCCTCAATGCCGATGGTAGCGCTGAGGTTTACGCACATATTTCAGATATGCAGTCGCAATATCAGTGAAACAGTCCACTCAGCCTGATCCGCTGCACGGCATCTTCAGCCAGTGACAGACTTGAGGTCAGGCCGGGTGAGTCAATGCCCAGGTATTGCAGCAACCCGACACCTGATGCCAGCTGGTCATCAATCTGAAAGTCAGTATATCCAGCAGGACTTTTCCATTGGCAGCGTATTCCGCTGTAATCCGGTTGCAGCCTTGAAGGGTCCAGAGACGGATAGTACCTGGAGATCTGCTGAATAAAGTGATCTAACCGTGCTGAATCCACCTCATAGATGGTTGCAGCGCTAAGATTGGCGCCTTTAATAGCTTCAGAATCCAGCTGCAGCCGTTCGACATCCGGGCCAAATCGGCACTGACCTGCTAAATCCAGAGTCGCATGGACACCCAGACCACGCCCGTCCCTGGCTGGCACAGGGTAAACCAGGCTGGAAAATGGCGACTGGCCGCTGTATCCAAAATAGTTTCCTTTACTGTACTCAAAGTGACCTCGTAACCAGTCAGGGCGTCGCATCTGTTCGCCACATTTTTGATACAGCTCATTAGCCAGAAGAGGTGCAGTCAATCCTGCAGCGTTGATCAGCAGTTGTGAGGAAACAGTAAATTCACTGAATGTGTTGTGATCCCTGAATACCAGTGAAAATGCCGTGTGGCCTTTATAGGAATATGGGCTGATGGCGATCAGCTCGGTTGCAAGCGCAATGGTTGTAGCCGGGATATCTGCCTGAAGTGCCAGCATTAACTGGTGAGAATCGATGATTGCGGTAGCAGGGGAGAATAGCGCCTGGTCAGCCTTAATATTAGGCTCAAGTTGTTTTAATGCTTTCCGTGTCACATGCTCTAGCGAAGTCACACCACAAGCGCTGGCATTGCGCTCAATGCCCAATAACGTAGCTTCTTCACCTTCATTGGCAACAATATATTTCCCTGAATTGTGACAGGGAACGTGACGCTCCTCACAAAACTTCATCAGTTTCTGATGACCTCTAATACAGTGCTTCGCTTTTAGCGAATGCGGCGGATAATATAATCCGGCATGCAGAACTTCGCTGTTCCGTGCGCTAGTCACCATGCCAGGATTTTGATTTTGCTCGATAAGCATGATGGTGAGGTCAGGGTAGGCCAGATTAACCTGCCTGGTGATTGACGTACCGATAACGCCTGCGCCAATGATACAAATATCGATATCAGGTGAACTCAAATGAATGTCCAGATTGCGTTGGAAATGATAATTGTTATTTAAATCATTCTATCGTATTCAGGCTGAGTTGCAGCAGGGCTGTTTTGTTCATAAATAACACGCAATAATGTCCACGCTAAATTCTCAACCTGGAATTGTCTGATGATAGATACTAAGAAACCTGAATATGATTTTTTTGTGATTGGTGCCGGATCTGGCGGCGTTCGAGCGGCAAGGACAGCTGCTTCGCTGGGTGCCAAAACGGCTATCGCTGAATCCAGGTTCCTGGGTGGCACCTGTGTCAATGTAGGCTGCATACCCAAAAAGCTTTACAGTTATGCTGCTCATGCATCACTGCAGACCCAGGTAAGTGAATCTTACGGTTGGTCAGGCTCGAGCCGCTCTTTCGACTGGTCTGTATTAAAAAAGAACAAAGACACAGAAATTCAAAGACTTAATGGTATTTATCAAAATCTGCTGGTAAATGCCGGTGTCGAAATTCATCACGGCAAAGCAACAATCACAGAACCGGGCCTTATTGAGGTAGCGGGGCAGTCAATCCGTGCACGGCATATCCTTATTGCTACCGGAGGAGAACCTTTTATTCCACCAATCCCGGGTTCTGAACTCGCGCTCGATTCTGATGGATTTTTCGCCCTGGAAAAGCAGCCAGAAGATGTCATCGTGGTCGGTGGTGGCTTTATTGCCTGTGAACTTGCAGGTGTTTTCCACGGTTTGGGAACACAAGTCACCTTAGTGCATCGTAGAGACAAGCTTTTAACTGAATTCGATCAAGATATCAGTGATTTTTATAGCAATCGAGCGATCGATCAGTATAATACGCGCCTGAAAACTGAAGTAGTCCGGATTGAAGCAGTCCCGTCATCAGAGAAAAAACACGTTTATTACTCTGATGGGACCGAGCAACAGGTTGACCAGGTCATTTTTGCCACTGGAAGACGCCCCAATACTGCGGGCCTTAACCTGGCAGAAATTGGTGTTGAACTGACTGCCAAGGGTGCTGTGAAAGTCGATGATTCATTCCAGACGAAACTCTCCGGCGTATACGCCGTTGGTGATGTGATTGATCGTGTAGCCTTGACACCTGTGGCTTTAGCTGAGGGGCAGGCGCTGGCACATCACTTGTTCGGACAACAAAAAAACAAATCAACAGTTTCCTATGAGTTAATCCCCTCTGCGGTGTTTTCACACCCGCAGATTGCAACAGTGGGCCTGACAGAACAGGAAGCCAAAGCCAAAGGAATTGAGTTTGATCGGTATTTAAGCCGTTTTCGCCCGTTACTTTACACCATGGGTAAAGAGGATGAATTCAGCTTGATGAAGTTACTGGTTGAGAAGGGAAGCGACAAGGTCATCGGCATACACATGGCCGGTGATGACGCAGCAGAGATCATGCAAGGCATGGCTGTTGCGTTGCAAGCAGGCGCGACCAAAGCAGACTTTGACAGAACAATCGGTATCCATCCGACAGCTGCTGAAGAGTTTGTGACAATGAGAACACCTGCTTGAGAATTAATGTCACGATAAAGCGAAGTTGTATAAGGCTTTATTACAATTTGCTCATTCTCTACAAGTAGACTTTATAGATGACTCAACCAGAAATTTCCCAGCAAGTCGCTGAACAGTTGCGTGCAGCGACCCAACATACCAGCAGAATTTCACGTTTCTATGCGAAATTTGCAAGAATTGTCAGTATAGCTTCTGTTTCTGTCGCTATCCCTTTTTCCATCTATCACATGGTTTTCGGCAATATCCAGGTGGCTCTATTTTTAGCTCCTGTCATCATGTTGCAAACCTACCTGGCTTACCATTTTATCTGCAAAGGCTATAACCGGAATCTTGCCATCATTTTGGTTGTCATGCAGATGGTCTGCACCGTCGCATTGGTGGCAATGTTCGGCCCATCAGCGATAGTGTGGTTGTTTGTCACCGGGGTGACGAGTTTCTTCCTGCTCTCTGTCAGAATTGCCGTTTTCTGTAATATCGCAGCGGCTGTTGCAGTAAGTTCGCTGGCCGTACTGGAGCCTGCCTTTTTGGTGAGATTTCTGGCTGCATTTGCGCTTTTTAACGTTTGCTTATATGCCTTTAGCCAACAATTAGTCGCCAGAACCAATGAGTTGGAATTGATGTTAACCATAGACCCATTGACCAGAGCAGGAAATCGAACTTCACTGGAGCTCGCACTTGCCCGTATTAAGAGCCAGGCGGAACGGCACGGTCATGCAGCGACCCTGATGGTGATCGATATCGATAACTTCAAACGCTACAACACGGATTTAGGCCCGCGTGAAGCAGATGAATTACTAAGGAAAATCGCCGATGTGATTAAACACCGGCTGCGACCGACAGATAGTTTTTACCGTTACCATGGCGAAGAATTCGTTCTGATAGCTGAGAATACGCCGATGAGCCAGGCTACCTATCTGGCGGAAGATTTGCGCAAACGTGTTGAGAAGCGCATTCAGTGCGCTACGGTCTCAATTGGCGTCACTGATGTACGTCCTGGTATCGATGTATATGAAGCGTTAAAACGGGCACAGAAAGCCTTGGTTAATGCCAAAACCATTGGTCCTAACTGGGTCTGTTTTGATACTAATGAATCAGAACCTGACATCAAGCAGAACGATTTCTGGCAAGATCTCGTGGACTCTGAAACTTCAGAATATGCTGAATCCACTGTACCTGTAGCGCCAGTTAAGAGGGTCGTTGGCGCCTGAGAGCGCCTATGATTGCTGTCTGCTAGTTGTCTGTCAGCAAAGCCTTTCTTTGTATTCAGGCGGCAGCGAAGCCTAATTCCCCAGTATTCCGCTATTTCCGGTAATAAAGATTACCGGAAATAGGGTGACATATACAGCCACCTCCTTCTTTATAAATCGCCAAAGCATTTATTTGTAAGAACTAAATGATAATTTCAGTCAGTATCTAATCATCTAGTAAATGGAGGTTAGTGTGGTGATCAAATTTCTTTTTACTTGCTGTGTCTTGATACTGGTAAATTTACCAGTAAGTGCCGCTGCTCAGGTCAACCAGGATCTATGGAATGATCTTCTGGCCGAGCATGTGATGTCCAGTGATGGTGGTCAATCAACCTACGTTGATTACGCAGGTATGCAGCTGGACCAAGACAAGCTGGAACAATACCATTGAGCACGAATGGATACGTGGTTCAGGCCGCTATGAAGAGCCACGGATTCACTTTGCAGTTAACTGTGCCAGTATTGGCTGCCCTGCTCTTCGCGCTGAAGCCTATATTGCTGAGCGACTTGATGAGGTCCGGCCGGTAAAGCTGTAAAATCCAGCCGCTAACTCTACATCTCATTGATTTTAAAGGAAAATATTGGACATCTAGAAGCAATCCTGGATCACCTCCCGCTTACGTGGCCGGTTCGTCATATTGGCGCCGGTTTTCAGCCATTAGGCGCTCAATCATATCGTTCTTAACCGATAGCTCAGCCTCCAGTTTGGCCTGGCTGACGGTAAAATCTTGCACCTTGCTTTGCGCCGATTCAAGGCGTTGCGTCAGCTCATCAATTTGCGAGGCCTGGCGCTGAGCGCTGTCGGCGTACTGCTGCAGATCCGTCGACTGGGTTTGCAATTGCTTATTGGCATCTTCAAGCTTCGCGTCAGTCCGATTAAGCTTCGATTCGAGGTCCTGTGTTGCTTTGCGTGCAGCGCTCAGCTCGCTGACCAAGCGCGCGTTGTCCTTGTTGAGCTGCGTTAAATCGCCCTGCTTGACGGAAATTGTCTGGTTTAACGTGCGAATCTCGGCCTGAAGCTGCTGAATTTGTTGCTCATGCCGGCGCTGATCCTGATCCCTCTGCTCTTTCACCGATTCACGATAATGCTCCAGTGCCTCCCGGCTGTGACGGTGCTTTTCCTCAAGGGATTCGATATGAGCCTGCTTTTCCTTGAGCAGCGCCGCCCTGCTGGCCTCGCGCTGACCCACCTCGTTGAGCTGTTTATCTAAGGCATCGCAGGCCGCGGATTTGGCAGCCAATTGCTCACTCGTCTCATCAAGGCGCGATTTCAACGCTGTCTGCTGATCGGCCAGCTGGCCAGCCTCTTGAGTGAGCGCGGCGCAGCGGTCAGAGAGCTCTTTGATCCGGTGTTCATAGCGGCTTTTACTTTCATCGATGATGTCGTGTGCCTCTTCCTGTAGGCGCGATGCCAGGCGCGCAATGAGGTCCTTAATGGGCTGGCTCAATAGGGCCTCATCATCGAGTCTGGTGGACGCCTCCTCCTCCAGCTCTTTGAGATAGCGATGAATCGTTGATTTGGAGCCGGTATTACCGAGCTCTATGCGTATCGCGTCAATGGAGGGGTTTTCTCCCCTGGCTAGAACGGCCTGATGGGCCTTGGCCACCAATGCTTTGTTGATACCGCCACGAGCCATGCTGTCCTCTCCTGTTTATTTCGTACTGTGATACGTAATATGTATATACGTACTATATTAGGCGGTAATGGGAGCTTTGAATAGACCTAATTTAACCCAAGATAATAAAGCATTATCTGATGTTAGAACGTTTTTTGCGCAAACCGACGCCAAAATCTGTACAGGTACAGATGTTTCCAGACCAAGTAAGTCATGAAGAGGTTGCTGCAAACCGCTAGCCCTGACTTCAAATCCCTTGATCTTCAAGGTGATGCGGGCATGGCTCTACTCCACACAACTCAAGAGATGACCTCGACTTCGAAGGCCTATCCGCTCTACAAGGAAGTCATCGCCTACGGCTTGTCGAAGGCGGCTAGCGGACCGTGACAGCCAGACGCGCGGTCCCGTAAACGGGAAAGGAGTTGTATTGTCTGATTGCTTGCAAGTAAACTCAACTACATGAAGAAAAGCTCTCTGATCCTGTTTTTAATGCTGGTAGCCGTCGCGAACCTCGTGTTCGCGGCGGATTTGCATGAGCTGGCGACGGGAGACGAGGCGGCGTTGGAACATTTGGCTAGCGCTGACGGTAACGTCAGCGCCGACCACGCCAACCACTCTCATCCCCCTGGGGGTAGCTGCGTTCACAGCCATAGCTGTCACGCCCACGCCCATCTGTTTTTCGTTGAGACGGGCGGGTATGGATCTCACCTGCCCACCGGTCACCGCTGGCAGGCGGAACAACTGCCGTTACCCCCTCAGCATTTTATGGCACCGGATGTGCCCCCTCCCATTGCCTGATTTCACTCCCTAGAGATCCTCTGTCGATTGTTCTTGCCCGGCGCTTGACCCGGTGCAGATCGGCACATTTCTACCACTGAAATATCAGGCAGGTAACACATGTTTCACTCTCTATTCACCCGTCCGTCCGGTCATCATGACCGCTGTCACCACGGGTCTGGGCTTGGCGCCATTGCTGTTTGCCACTGGGACGGGCAGCGAAGTCCAGCGACCTTTGGCAGCCGTGGTTATTGGTGGGCTGGTAACCGCGACCATTCTAACGTTGGTGATTCTGCCAGCTCTCTACCCCTGGTTCGCCGATCGTTCCAACGGCGACAACTCAACGTCTTGAGGTGACACCATGCAAGAGGTAAAAGCTTACATCAAAACGCGTAAACTGGAATCGGTCACTCTGGCGCTGCATCGCCTGGATGGCATTACCGGGATGAGCGTCTCGGAAGTCCGGGGTTTCGGTCGCAGCAAGGCGCAGAGCAGCGCCACGCACCCGATTGCGGGTGCGTCGGAGTTCTCCGAGCATGTGAAGGTGGAGATCGTGTGTCAGGACCACCTCGTCGATGCCGTAGTGGAGCTGCTGAAAACCGAAGCCCATACTGGGCTTAGGGGGGACGGTCGTATCTTTGTTAGCGATATCAGGCGTGCAATCCGCATTCAGGATGGTGTTGAGGATTCAAGCGTCATCTAATGTTGAGTAGCTGGGATGCCACTGGGCATCCCAGCCCTTCTTTCAGATTGTATATTCAAGGGAGCGGCTATCCCATGGGACATGAGCATAACCATAGCACCAAGGCCATGGGCGATAAACGTCTGATTGCTGCAATTGGCGTCAATGCAATCCTGACACTAGCGCAAGTGGTCGGTGGGATACTTTCTGGTAGCCTGTCGCTCATAGCTGACGCACTCCATAATCTGAGCGATGCCGCATCACTCGCGATCGCGCTCATCGCGCGCAAAATCGGTCGCAGACCGCCCGATGCCTTCAAAACCTTCGGCTACCGACGCAGTGAAACCATAGCGGCCTTGATCAACCTGGTCACGCTAGTCATTGTCGGTATGTACCTTGTCTACGAGGCTATAGGACGGCTATTTGCCCCGCAGCCCATCGAAGGCTGGACGGTGGTCGTGGTGGCAGGAATAGCTCTGATTGTAGATCTTGCCACGGCCATACTCACCTACACGATGTCAAAGAACAGCATGAACATAAAGGCCGCGTTCTTGCACAATGTGTCGGATGCGATGGCGTCCGTCGGTGTTGTTATAGCGGGGACCTTGATACTGCTGTATGGCTGGTACTGGACGGACACTGTGCTGACGTTGATGATCGCTGGGTACGTGCTGTGGCAAGGCTTCAGTATGCTACCGAAAACCATTCACTTGCTGATGGAAGGCACACCAAAGGGAGTCTCCATTGATGACGTGATCAGCGCCATGGAGCATGTGGACGATGTTGTGAGCGTCCATCATGTACATGTTTGGGAACTCGCTGAACACACAATCGCACTGGAAGCACATGTTGTCGTAAAGAAGGCCAATCTGCCCGATATTGAACGGGTGAAGACCGATTTAAAGCGTATGCTTCATGACCAATTCGACGTCAGCCACTCAACACTTGAAATTGAGCAGGAAGGCAGTGGCTGTGTCGATACGCAGACCAACAGTAAGCGCGGCGGTGCGTAAGCATGCCCTACGGGTGCTTCCACTTTTGCGTTGGATACCGCCTTACCTGATTAAGGATGCTCCTGACCATTAGCCATTGTTAAAAAACAGCCTCCTCATAGTGGGTCGCTTGGCCGTCAATCGAGAAACCACCTCTTTCCGGGGGTTCGAGTTGCCGAAACGCCGGGCGACGGCGGTTTGAGCAGAGCTGGTTCAAGCTTGTCACCGGATTATCTGGTTGATGCTCAAGCTACTGCTGACGCACGCTTTCCTCATTGATTCGGGCAAGAATTCCACAAGTCTCAACCTCCCGGCCATCGTTGCAGCTCGCTCTCAGCGAAACGAGTTGTGTCTCTAGCGTTTGCAGAGCGGTTATCCGCGACCGTACATGAGAGATGTGCTCATCGAGCAGGGCGTTGACGGCGGCACAAGGTTGGTGAGGGTCGTCCTGATGTCTCTGTAGCTCGTGAATTTCTGCTAGCGACAGGTCCAGGATTCTGCACCGACGGATGAAGGCCAGCCGCTCACCATGTTTCTCGGTATAGACACGGTAACCATTCTCCTGTCGATCAGGCGGCGGTAACAAACCCTGACGTTCATAGAAGCGGACCGTCTGTGTATCGACCCCAGCCAACTCTGCCAACTGACCAATACGCACCAAGCTTCTCCTAAACGGATTCTCTACTATTGACCCTATAGTAGCTATAAGGTTTATGATGATATCACAAAATTATTCAAGTGGAGCCGTACCATGAATAACTCCTGTGGTGGCGCCTGTGGCGGCGATAAAGTACCTGCAGCGGATTCCGATTTGCAGACTTCCTCAGAATCGCCAGGGAAGTGGGTCAGCATCTATGCTGTGCCGAAGATGGATTGTCCATCTGAAGAGCGAATGATCCGCCTTGCACTGAACGGCTTTGACGAGATCCGAATGCTGTCCTTTGACTTGTCCAACCGCCGGTTGGAGGTCTTGCATGACGGCTCGGTTGTGCCCATTACTGCGAAGCTGACGACCTTAGGGCTAGGTGCCTCTCTTCAGGAAACCGTGACTGCCGACCCAGAGACAATCAAGATCGCTAAGAGCTCAGCAGCCTCTGCTACGCAGGAGTCCGACACCCTGCGCTGGTTGCTTGGCATCAACGCACTCCTGTTCGTGGTGGAAATGACTGCCGGTCTGATCGCCCAGTCCACCGGACTGATTGGAGAGTCCCTAGATAATTTTGCCGATGCGGCAGTGTATGGGCTCGCCCTTTATGCGGTTGGGCATAGCGTGAAAATGCAGGTACGTGCCGCGCATCTTGCTGGTGTACTTCAACTGATTTTGGCTCTCGGCGTACTCGTAGAAGTGGTGAGACGCTTTGTATTTGGTAGTGAGCCCGAATCGCTGATGATGATGGCCATCGCCTCCGTCGCTTTGATCGCCAATACCGGTTGTCTGCTGTTGATCTCCAAACACCGCGAAGGCGGCGCACATATGAAGGCAAGCTGGATATTCTCGGCCAACGACGTGGTGATTAACATGGGTGTCATCGCCGCTGGCGCCTTGGTCGCGTGGACCGGATCCAATTATCCGGATCTGATTATCGGCACCATCGCGGGGATCATCGTGCTTAACGGTGCCAGGCGTATTCTGGCGCTCAAGGGTTAAATAATGATCATTATTGGCAAAAATCTCTCGCCATATGCCCTGTTGTTGTCCACTCTGAACTGCTAGCAGCGTCTGACGAGGTTGTGAAATGGCTGGTCCAACAGTCAATGACTTATGGCGAGTCCGCTCCGGTGGCCCCTTTCTTTACCTGTGTACATCTATGAAACACCGGAGCCGCCTTCAGTCTTTTTGCGAATGGTGGAGGCTGGCAGCGCGTTGATCAAGGTCGGTTACACGCCCCCACATATAGAATCTTTACGTATTGACCGCTTGTAAAGGCATTGGTATCCTTTACAGAACGGCGCAATGTAAAGAGGTGTCCTATGCCAAAAGTTAGCTCAAAGCGGCAGATCACGCTACCTGTGGATCAATGCCGGCTGGCGGGCATCGAGCCTGGTGATGAATACGAAAGCTACGTGGACAACGACGGGCACATTACTATCATCAAAAAAGTCTCAGGCGCCGCGCGCGGGATTCTCAAGGGCATCCGCGTGGATCGCCAGGTGAGTGAGGACGATTCCCGTCAAAGCGGTATCCGTGCGTGATTGCCATTGATACCAATGTGCTGCTTCGGTACCTGCTGCTGGACAATAAGGCTCAGTCGCATAAGGCCATGTCACTGATCACGGGTCCTGTACCCGTTCTGGTGACGGATGTCGTGCTGGTGGAGACAATGTGGGTTCTAACGGGTAAGCGCTACAAGCTTGACCGTGAGGCCATTGCTGGCGTGATCAGTGCGCTGTTTGAGGAGCCGAACATTGTCTTTGAGGATGGGCAGACCGTGTGGCGTGCTCTGAATGACTATAAAAAAGCGCAGCCGGTGAAGGTCGGTGGCAAGAAAAAAAGCGCCGACTTTCCCGACGCACTTATTGTGAACAAGGCCCAGCACCAAGCACAGCAGTGGCACCAGGCGCTCAAAGGCGTTTACACCTTCGATATCGCGGCCCGGGAGATACCAAGGACGCTAAGCCCATAATTCGATAAAGATTAAAAGGTCGGCATGAGCAGCATTGACCACTACATACACGCGGCTACCCGCGCCAACACCCGCAAGGCCTACCAAGCCGCCGTCCAGCACTTCGAGGACCAATGGGGCGGGTTTCTGCCAGCTACGGCCAATAGCGTTGCGCGTTACCTGGTGGACCACGCCCGCACTCACTCATTAAACACCTTGCGCCAGCGGCTCGCGGGTCTGGCGGCCTGGCACCTTGAGCAAGGTTTTCCCGATCCGACCAAAGCACCCCATGTAAAAAAGGTGCTCAAGGGCATTGCCGAACTGCACCCGGCCCCAGAAAAGCGGGCCAGGCCCATCCAGTTGGTGCAGCTGACGGCCATCGTATCGCACCTTGATCAGCAGATTGCTCGACAAGATGCACACCAGTTGCCATTGCAACCGCTTCGCAACAAAGCACTTATGCTGATCGGTTTTTGGCGGGCTTTTCGAAGCGACGAGTTGGCGCGGCTCAATGCGGAGCATATCCAGGTGGAGCCTGGCTCTGGCATGGAGATTTACCTATCCCGCACCAAAAGTGACCGCTCTGGGCAAGGGCGCTATTTCAAAGCGCCGGCACTCAGACAGCTGTGTCCTGTAGAAGCCTATTTGGAATGGACTAATGCGGCACAGATCAAGCGAGGACCGGTATTCCGGGCCATTAACCGTTGGGGTCAGCTTGCGGGCGAAGCACTGCACCCGAACAGTATCATCGCCATCGTCAGATCTTGTTGCCAAGAGGCAGGCATAGAGGGTTCGGACGCGTTCAGCAGTCATTCCTTGCGCCGAGGGTTTGCGAACTGGGCCAATGATCATCGCTGGGACACGAAGTCTTTGATGGAGTATGTGGGATGGAGAGACGTTCATTCCGCAATGCGCTACATCGATGCACCTGATCCGTTCGCCCGCCTTCGGATTGGACGCGGGCCGAACGAAGCCGAGGCTTGCGGTGGTCCCTCAAACTCACCTGAGACAAAATAAGCACTTGCCATGGTAGCCATCTACCACACCGCGTACCCGCGCCTTAGGAAAGACCTCTCGCCACACGAGGTCGGGGATGTGTATACGCCGACAGACAAAGAGCTTCGCTTCGCCCAACGTCACTGTAAACGTACCAGCGCCTCGTATCTCGGATTACTGGTGCAGCTGAAACTGGTTCAAAGGCTGGGGCGCTTTGCCACACTGGGCGAGGTGCCAGACGTTATCCTCAACCACATCAGAGCTCACAGTCGTTCCCGAACATCTCGTAAGGAACTGCAGACCTATTTCGCCTCGGGCGCGAAAATTCGGCACGTCAAATTCATTCGCCAGTACCTGAATATTCGACCTTTCGATAGCGAAACAACGGGTGCTCTGGTGCGGGGCTGGGCGCTGGAGGCGGCCGCCACCAAAGAGGCATTGGCCGATATCATCAATGTCACCCTGGAGTACCTGGTCAAGGAGAAGTACGAACTGCCTGCATTTAGCGCTCTCGACCGACTATGCCAATCGGCGCGCCGAGAAGTCAATGACAGGTACTATGATCAGCTCTGCGGCTATCTGACGGCCGGAGGTCGCCAGCTCATCGGGCAAATGCTCCGATCTGCCGGTGGTGCGAGTGGTTTTGGCTGGAACACCCTGAAAAACGAGCCCAAACGGCCTACGCCTCGAAATATTCAGGCCTACATCACCTATCTGGAATGGCTGACGTCCCTGCAAAATAGCTTACCCATAGATCTGGGGTTGCCACCTGTCAAGCACCGGCAATTCATCAACGAAGCCAAGGCTCTCGATCACGCTGAACTGATGAAACTCAAGGTGAGCAAACGCACGGCACTGATGATCGTGCTGATTCGTCATCAGTACGCCCAAACCCTGGATAAGGCCGCTGAGATCGTCATCAAGCTCCTTCAGAAGATGGATCGCACGGCGGAAAAGAAGCTGGAGGAGTATCTGGCTCATCACCAAAAGCAGACGGATCGGCTCATTGCGATATTGTCCGGTACAATCCAGATATACCTGGATAAGCCCAAAACGGTGACCGCCTTCGATCCTGTGCTGGGCAAGGACAGCAAGCTGATCTTGCAGATGTGCGAACAGTACATGGCCTACGCTGGCAACAACTACCTGCCTTTCATGATGCCGCTGTACAAAAAGCAGCGAGCCACGTTGTTTCGCACGATCGAGATACTAAACCTCGCGTCGGCCACTGAAGATAAAGACCTTCTCAAGGCTTTCCGATTTATCCTCAAGCACAAAAAGCGCCGCACTGAAACCCTGTGCATTCTAAGTGACCCCGACTCCCCTTCAAGTAAGAACGTGATGAACATCCGGTGGATTCGAGATAAATGGTGGAAGCTGGTAACCGGCAAGTCCACGAAGTCTGCAACTGTTACCCATGTCAATAAACTGTGCTTCGAACTATGCGTATTCGAGCGAATCGCGGAGGAACTGAGCACGGGTGACTTGTTCATCCCTTACAGCGAAACCTTCGACGACTATCGCGAGCAAATGATCACTTGGGAAGAGTACGAGGCCGGGTTAGGACCGTACTGCGAGCAGGTCGGCCTGGTCGCCGGGGCCCCCGCCTTCACACAGGCATTGAAAAGCGCCATGACAAACTCTTGTCAGAAAGCGGATCAGCGTTTTCCGGATGACGAACTGGTTCGTATTGAAAATGGGAAGCTTGTTATTGGTAAAGCCAAAACCGATGATCCGCCGCCCGAAATTGAAGCCATTTCTGCCTTGCTTAAAGATCGCCTGGAGAAGATTAACCTGCTTGATCTGGCCATCACCGTGGAGAAATGGCTTAATTTGAATCACCAATTCGGACCGCTATCCGGCTTTGATTCACGTATCGACGACCCTTTTCTACGCTTTGTACTGACGTTGTTCTGCTACGGAACCAACATCGGACCGACAGAAACGGCCCGGTCAGTGAAAGGCATATCCCGCAAACAGATCGCCTGGATCAGTCTCAAAAGGACGACCGAAGAGCGCCTTGATAAGGCCATCGCCAAGGTCAACAACGCTTACAAGAAGTACGGCCTAATTGAGTGTTGGGGCTCAGGCAACAGCGTTTCTGCTGATGGCAAGCTTTGGGACCTGTACGAGGACAATCTGCTGTCTGAATACCATCTGCGATACGGCAGTTACGGGGGTATCGCTTACTACCATGTCTCCGATACCTATATTGCATTGTTCAGCCGGTTCATTCCGTGCGGTGTTTACGAGGCCATCTACATTCTCGATGGTCTCTTGAACGACAAATCCGACTTCAATCCGGATACCGTGCACGGCGACACTCAGGCGCAGTCAACGCCGGTGTTCGGGTTGGCCTCCCTGCTGGGCATTAAACTGATGCCTCGCATCCGCAACATCAAAGACCTAACGTTCTACAAGTCAGACAGGGGACTGGTGTTACAGCATATCCAATCGCTATTCAGCGATCCCATTCGGTGGGAGCTCATTCAGACGCATTACCCCGATATGATGAGGACCGCCATGTCGGTAAAAACGGGCAAGATCACCGCGTCGACCATTCTCAGGCGATTTGGCACCAAAAACCGCAAGAATAAGCTGTACTTTGCATTTCGGGAACTGGGAAGGGTCGTCAGAACCATGTTTTTGCTGGACTATGTTACCGACCTTGACCTGCGGAGGACGATTCAGGCCGCCACATGTAAGAGTGAAGAGTTCAACGAATTTGCGCGCTGGTTGTTTTTTGCCAACGGTGGGAAGATCAGCGCAAACCTCAGGCATGAGCAGAGCAAGATCGTGAAATACAATCACTTACTTGCCAATGTTGCGATTCTTTACAACGTGAATGCAATGACGGAGGTCTTTAACCAATTGAAGGCAGAAGGGCACAGCATTACCCGAGAGCACATGGCCAGCTTCTCGCCATACCACGCAGAGCACCTTGGTAGACTGGGCAGCTTCGAAATTGATTTGTCCAAGAAATTTAAACCAATGGCTTTCGAGCTGGAGATCGAATAACGGGAAAATGGTTTTGGATCAATCGCTTACGAGGCTAGTGGCTGAATTTTACAGTTTTACCGGCCGGACCTCTAACTCGAAATATTGGATTGAATATGGGTAACTAGGTATGAAATGGGTCATGCGCTGGGTTTAGGACACAGTGTTTTCCCTCGGTCAATGTTGACTAGCTCAACAACGAGAGAAAAAGACGTATACCAGTTAAATGCTGATGACATTTGCGGGGTTGCCATCGGTAATGGTCGTCCTGATATGTGCCCTTTGCATTTGCCAAACCCCGCCACTATGTCGGGTCAACAAACCAGTGCTATTTTCGTCGGTGGGGCATCCAACGACCGGGGCGCAACATATCGCAATGTATTCGAGCGCACAGACACCATTGATGTCATGTCCACAGTCGTTGTCGAAGATGATCATTATGGTTTACCAGGCCGACTACACGTTGTGATTGAGCTTTCAAATGGTACGACTCTGACCAAGATTGATGATGGATTTTACCCCTGGGATGGCACCGTTGAAGCCCTCCAGACATCATCTGTTGTGACGTTAAGCGGTGCTAATGAGCTTCATATCTTGAAAGACTTTAACCTGCAGGCAAACCTGATCCAAGATATTGGAGTGGCAATATATGTTGGCTACTCATTAGAAGAAGATCCAGGGGAAGTGTATTTTTCAGGTTATCCAATTCAGTTCCGAGTCGAGTAAATGGCTGTTTTGGTGTCACGCGATCCGTGGTGGTACCCAACAAATGAGAATGGTACTGAAAGGATCGAGTGGGGATATTTATACACATACTCTGATGGGACATATGTGTTCTCACCTGACGAGACACCTCCGAACAATGAGATTGAAAATTCAAACTCCTACATCCCGTTTCTAATCTTTAATCAGATAAATAATGGTGATTTATGAGCCCTACGATGGCTGCACAAAGAATGGATACTTTCCTGCAGGCAAGAATATCAGCACTGATAGAAAGCTATGAACAATGCAGCTCTACTACGCTGTTTAACTCTGCGATTGATTATGCCATCCAATGCGGTGACGAGGGGGCAATTTTCTTGTCCGCTTGGCGTGAGGGCGACTGGAAGACCATAGCTAATGAATTTCCTGAATACTCACCGCCAGAGCCAGAAGGTGTACCCAACTGCGAGCAGCTGGAATTGGGGTATCCGGATTAAGTGGTTGATGATCCCCTCTGATCCACCAAAACCTTAATCCTCCCAGAAGGTTGATAGATCGACGCCGTAGTTCTTCTCGGCCTCGGGGAGACCCATGCTGTAGGTCATGGTGGCCTAGCCCAGGAACGGAGATTCCTTGGTCTGTGGCGTCTTCTTCTTGTGCTTGGTGGTGTAGAGCATCCGGGCCCGCATCACCTCGAATGAATAGCCCCGGCCATCGCGGTTCTTGTCCTTGGCCAGCCGGTTGATCGACTCCGTGAAGGCGTTGGTGATTGGGATGTCGGTCTCGAAGTAGGTCAGCACCTCCTCACGCCAGCCACTGACGGCGCTAACGAGATCCTTCCAGACCTCCTTCTGCCCCTGCGGGATGCCGTCAACCCAGGCAGCCAACGCCTTCTCAGCATCCCGCCGGGTGGCACAGCCCCAGATGTGGTAGAACCGCTCCTTGTGCTCATAGGCTGCCAGGAGCTGGGGGAAGGCCCCTGTCCAGGTTTCCATGATGAGACGCTCGCGGTCTGAGACGTCGTGAGCGAGTTATTGTCAATTTCTGTGTATGGCCGGTCAGGCGGCAGCCCTGTCTGACTGATCGGTCAAGGGCTCACCATCCTGGAACTTGACGTTATTCACGACCAGCTCCAGCTTGTTGAACCCCTTGATCCGCTTCCAGCGCTTCTGGGCGCTCTGAAGCAGCTTGAAGACCATCGCCAGGGTCGTCGCTCTGGAGCCGCAGTTCCGGCTGCGCCTGCTCCGCAGGCGGACCGTGGCGAAGGTCGATTCGATCGGGTTGGTGGTGCGGATATGCACCCAGTGCTCTGCCGGGTAGTCATAGAACGCCAGCAGTTCCTCCCGATCCTTGGCCAGGCACTCCATGGCTCTGGGGTACTTGGCCTCGAAGCGTTTTACCGTGCGATCGAAGGCCTTATGTGCCTCGTCGCGGGTCTCGGCCATCCAGATCTCGTGGAGGTCGGCCTTGACCTTGGGCTGCACGGATTTCGGTAGCTTGTTCAGTACGTTGGCGGTCTTGTGGACCCAGCAACGCTGGTGGTTGGTCTCCGGATAGACCTTGCTCAACGCCGCCCAGAAGCCCATGGCGCCGTCACCGATCGCGAGCTTGGGGGCAGTGGTCAGCCCGCGCTCGCGTAGCCCAGTGAGCAGCTCTTTCCAGCTGGCTTCCGACTCGCGTCGCCCATCCTCGACGGCGACCAACTCCTTACGGCCCTGCTCGGTGACACCGATGATCACCAGCAGGCACAGGCGGTCATCCATTCGAACGTTGCTGTAGACGCCGTCTGCCCACCAGTAGACGTAGCGCTGCTCTGATAAGCCCCGCTTCTGCCACTCGGCGTGCTCAGCCTCCCACTGCTTCTTGAGCCGCGACACAGTGTTGGCCGAAAGCCCCTTGGCCTGGTCGCCCAGCAGGGCTGCCAGGGCCTCCTGGTAGTCACCGGTGGAGACCCCCTTCAGGTAGAGCCAGGGGATCAGCTCTTCGATGCTCCGGGCCCGCTTCAGGTAGGGCGGCAGCAGCGCGCTGCTGAAGGTAACCCCATCACCGCTGCGATCGCGGGTCCGGGGCACCTTGACCTCGACGTCGCCGATACCGGTCTGCACCGTGCGCTCCGGCAAGTAGCCGTTGCGGACGACGGCACGGCGACCGTCTTCCAGCGTCTTCTCGGCGTACTGCTCAAGGAACGTGCTCAACTCGGCCTCCACGGCTTTGGCGATCAGATCTCGGGCACCTTGGCGAAGCAATTCATGCAGCAGGTCGGTAGCACCAGTGTCTGGTTGCGTCACGGCTTGGAGGGTAGAATCGGTCATGGCGTATCCATCCTATGCTGGTTGTGATCTGGCGTGATCAATCAGCAGGATACGCCACCCTTCCTTCTGCCCTCCATACACAAGACTTGAGCTTAACTCATAAGGATTAGCAATTGACTTAATAGTTACAAAGCCATAAAGTTTCGCAACGTAATGCTAATGATTATCACTTGTACCCAGAAACTTAAATGATAACGGAGAACAACCGTATGTTTAGACCTTCCCAACTATCACTGGCTGTGGCGATCAGCCTCGCCCCAGCCTTGGGCTCTGCCGCTGGCGATGACCAGCCCCAGACCCTTGAAGCCCTGGAAATCATTGGCGATGCGTCTGCAGCCCAAACTCTGCCGGGGTCAGGCTATGTAGTTGGCGATCAGCAGTTGAAAACCGAGGTTGAGGCAGACATCAACCAAGTATTGAAAACCGTCCCGGGCGTGTATGTACGGGAAGAGGAAGGTCTGGGCCTGCGCCCTAACATTGGCATTCGCGGTGCCACGGCCGAGCGAAGCAGCAATGTTACCCTGATGGAAGATGGCGTTCTGACCGCGCCGGCCCCCTATTCTAACCCGGCCGCCTATTATTTCCCGACGCTGAAGCGCATGTCCTCGCTGGAGGTGCTCAAGGGTGCCCCGCTGCTGCGCTATGGCCCGCAAACCACCGGTGGTGTCGTCAACCTGATTTCCACACCCATTCCCGATCAGCGGCAGGGGTATATTGAGACCGTCACCAACGACCGCGGCTCCACCGACGTTCATGTAACCTACGGTGACACGGCCGGCGACTGGGGCTACCTGCTTGAGACCATCCAACGCTCCGCGAAAGGCTTCAAGGAGATTGACCGCAGTAACCGCGATACCGGCTTTGATATCGAAGACTATGTCGGCAAACTGCGCTGGCAGGGAGAGCGCCAGAGCGTGACCGCCAAGCTGCAGTATTCCGAGGAAACCTCCAACTCGACCTATGTCGGACTGACGGATGCGGACTTCAACCAGGCCCCCAACCGGCGCTACGGGCTTTCCAGTCCCGACCAGATGGATAATACTCACTCCGGTGTCAGCCTGACTCATCAGTTCGAGTGGAGCGACAATGTAAGCAGCACCACAACCCTCTATCGCAACGACTTCAAACGCAATTGGTACAAGCTCAGTGGCGCCGGAAACATCATCGACCAGGCAAACGCCGGTGACGCCAATGCCCAGGGTATTCTCGACGGTACCGTTGACACCAGCGGCCTGAATTACAAGAACAACGCCAGGGAGTACGTCTCCCAGGGCGTTCAGACAAACTTTGATGTAAACATTGGCAACCATGAGTTCGATTTCGGTGCCCGCACCCACGAAGATGAAATGGATCGCTTCCAGCCGGTCGATGTTTATGATCAGGTCAACGGTTCTCTGGTGTTCCAGAACACGATCGCCCCCACCGGCAGCAATAATCGCTTTGAGACCGGCGAAGCCCTGAGCTTCTGGGCACTCGACAAGTGGCAGGCGACGGACAAGCTCAATATCAACCTCGCTCTGCGCTACGAGGATGTGAAAACCGGTCGCACCCAATACGCGGATCCCGGTCGCACGACCGTCGACAGCACCCGCGCCAATGACAGCGCCGAACTCCTGCCCGGCGCTTCCTTTACCTACGACCTGTCCCAAAGCTGGCAGGTTCTGGGCGGTGTGCACCGGGGTTTCTCCCCTCTCGGAGGTGGTGCCAGGGCAAACGAAGAACCGGAAACCAGCAAGAACTGGGAAGCCGGCGTCCGCTACTTTGGCAATGCGTTCTTCGCGGAAATGATCGGCTTCTACAGCGATTTCTCCAACAAGGCTGAAAACTGTTCAGTGGGCTCGCCGTGCAGCAATGACGCCACTTCTGGCAGTTTCGTAACCGGCGAGGCTGAAATTGCCGGTGCGGAATTCCAGCTCCAGACCGGCACCGAGGCGGGCGACTTCTACCTTCCGGTCAGCCTTACCTACACCTTTACCCAGGCGGAAATCAGCAAGGACAATGCTGCCTCTGGCCTGAAAAAAGGCGAGCAACTCAAAGACGTTCCGGAAAACCAGATGAGCCTGCGGGTCGGCATGGAGCACCAGAGCGGCTGGGACAACTATCTGGTGACTACCTACGTCGATGAGATGTGTGTGAGCGCGGGATGCAACAACACGGCCACCGAACTGGACGAGACCGAATCCCTGTTCCTGGTCGACTTCATCAGCCGTTACGCGCTGACCGCCAGTGCCGATGTCTTCCTGAAAGTGGACAACCTGTTCGATGAACAGCAAATTGTTGCACGTTTGCCCGATGGCGCCATGGCTAACCTGCCGCGCACCGCTTCACTGGGGATCAGCGTTAATTTCTGATCAACAACCCAAGGCCAACTGATCGGCGGCGAGTTCGCCTTTGCATTCCCTCTCTGTCATAGCCCCGGTTTCCAACCGGGGTTTTCTGGCTATGAGAGACCTAACAACCTAATCCCGACAGACTGCCAGACGACTCCACGTGCGCGTCGGTGCGCCCCTTTTTCAGGAATTGATTATTGCCAGATAGCTATGTACACAGAAACTTCAGATGAACTCTATTCAGGGCGGGGCAGAATCGAGTAGGAGGGGGAGTCGCCTCCCCCGTCCTCTCACACCACCGGGCAAACGGATCCGTACCACGGCGGTTCCTGTCCCCCATTATCGGGCTGAGCTTCGTTCCGCTGAATTCGCTCGCCTGTGTGCTCTGAGCGCTTCGACAGTCTTTGGGCTTCCGGCCCGCCATACAGTTATCGAGAGCCCTCCGGGGAGGCTTCTGCTCGTACACATCAGAGAGTGGTCAACTATCCACTCGTGACAGGTTCAGCCCTTCAGCTCTTGGTTAGAGAGCCTAATATGGCCTCTGCTGACTCCTGTTCGCCCATCCCGACACCTCACGGTGTCGGTAGCCAGTGGCAGGCGAACAGGCCTCCCAGGGTAAGACGCGCGACCTTCCTCCCATCTACCCGCCGCATCTACTTCCACATCTTCTGGATAGCTATTGGGCTTCGAGTTTCATGGCCCTCTCGCCCAGATGTGGCTGCCTCATATGCGGTTCCTGTTCGTCGGGCCAGGAGTTTGCCTACAGCTTCCTTCAGATTCCGCCTCACGACGAACACCCTTGCTGTTCAGCTAACGGTTCCCGCTATCAGGGTCCGTAGGGGACTTTCACCCCCAAGTCATCCGGCCCCTCTTGTCCTGGCCAATTCCACAGCTTCCCGAGCATGAACCAGGTAGTCCGGTTCTCCTTCGCTTTATCAACGGCGGCCAAGTAAGCGGCTATGGCTTCAAGTGTGGTTATGTAGGGCCTATCAACCAGTTAATCCGTTGTGAGTTTTGCTTGTCGCCCACCTTTCAATTTCGCATAGCAACCAGATAATCCGGATACCCAAACTATAAAGCTACTATAAGGTCAATAGAGTAAAGAATCCGTTGGGGAGGAGGCTGATGCGCATTGGTCAGTTGGCGCAGTTGGTAGGGGTCGAAACACAGACGATCCGCTTCTATGAACAGCAGGGCTTGTTGCCGCCGCCTGATCGGCAGGACAACGGTTACCGTGTCTATACCGAGAAGCATGGTGAGGGGCTGGCCTTCATCCGTCGCTGCAGAATCCTGGGCCTGTCACTGGCTGAGATTCACGAACTACAGAGCTATCAGGACGACCCTCATCAGCCTTGTACCGCCGTCAACGCCTTGCTCGATGATCACATCTCTCATGTGCGGTCGCAGATAACCGCTCTGCAAGCGCTTGAGAAACAACTCGTTTCACTGAGAGCGAGTTGCAACGATGACCGGGAAGTTGAGGCGTGTGGGGTTCTTGCTGGAATTAGCGAAGGAAACATGCACCAGCAGTAGGTGAAGCATCAACCAGATAATCCGATGAGATGCCGGTCTGTCTCACTCTCATGCAAAGGTAAGATCAACCATTTAATCCGCTTACCCTATTTTTTTAAATCTGGCATTGGCTGATACATCCCACAAACCTGCTAATGCGCTCGCAAACATCTGTCCATTCATACTGAAAACGATCAAGTTGAACAATTCTCTCTGCACTGAAATAAGCTCAATGTCGGACTGACAGAGAGTCTCATCTACTATAACTCGAATCTGAGCATTTTCTGGTAAGAAGGGTTTGATACCGAGTGTTCTGATATTGCTAATCACGTGAAAGTATTCGCCATCCATATACCCAATTGGTGGGTGGGCCATAATGAATTCAAGAAGAATGTCATGGGGGATGGAAGAAAAGCTGTTCGATCGATATCGCAAACTGGTCAAGACGTGACGATAGTCAACGGATAGTTCAGGTGAAAGAATCAGCTGATCTACGCGAACTGTCATTACCTTGTGATTATTAGCCATGGGCACAACCTCGAATATTAACAATGCAGCCATATTACTAACTGAGGGGCGTGCTGTGTTTTATCTAATTTCGGTATTTCCGCAATTAGAGAAAAAAATTCCAAGCGCCAGGTATGGAAGGCGTATCAGCGCGTTAAATCAAATCGAGGTGCGGCCGGTGTAGATGGCCAGACGATTCAGGACTTTGATCGAGACTTAAGTAAGAACCTCTATCTAATTTGGAATCGGATGTCGTCCGGCAGCTATTTCCCACTGTCCGTCAAAGCAGTTCCAATTCCGAAGAAAAGTGGAGGAGAAAGATTGCTCGGGGTACCCACGGTTAGCGATCGTATAGCGCAAACTGTGGTTACTATGACGCTGGAACCTATCCTGGAACCTGTCTTTCATGTGGACTCGTACGGGTATCGGCGCGGGAAATCCCCGCATGATGCGCTTGCGATCACGCGAAAGCGGTGCTGGGAAAGGGACTGGGTGCTGGAGTATGACATCCGTGGCTTGTTTGATCATATTGATCATGAGCTATTGCTCAAGGCCCTTGACCACCATTGCTCTGAATCCTGGGTGCTGCTGTATGTGAGGCGCTGGCTAACGGCACCGATGCAGACGAAAGATGGTAAGCAGGAACGACGGAACGTTGGCACACCACAAGGTGGCCCGTTATCGCCAGTTCTGGCAAACCTGTTTCTGCATTATGCATTGGATCGTTGGCTGACCGTTCGTCATCCGGATATCCCATTCTGCCGATATGCAGATGACGGAATACTGCGTTGTCGAAGTGAGCGTGAGGCTCAGTATCTGCATTCCCAGCTAGATATGCGTGAGGTGGACCCAATAGCTATTCACAGAGATGCCCAACAAACGAGTATACTGGCCTGTGTTTGTCCAGGCTGCTCGGATAAATCACCATCAGCTCCTTGCTAAGGCCAGGCTCACTCACGGGAATAGCCACCAGACTTCCATTTTGGACCTCCTCCCGTACAGAACTTTCAAGCACCAACGATGCGCCAAGTCCGACCTTAACCGCTTGCTTGACGGCTTCGGTGCTACCCAGCTGCATAGATACCGTCGGAAATGGCCCATGCTCACCGAAGTAGGTCGCCAAAAGCCGGCCAGTGCCGGTGCCGGGTTCGCCGCCGATCAGAGCCATGTTAGACAGCGTATCGCGGTCGATATCGGTTCGACGGGCTAACGGGTGACCAGGCGGAACGATTAGAACAACGGGCTCGTTACGCCACGCCTGAGCATGGAATCCGGGTAGATCATGCCACCACTCCATAATCGCCACGTCCAGCTCACCGTCCGATAAATGCCGTGCAATAGTCGGATTGGAATCTATTACCACATCCACCTCGGGCCCTACGCCCAGCTCCTTGTAACGACGGATGTAGGGCTGGAGCATATAAATCCCAATATTGGAGCTCGCCCCAACGCGAAGTCGAGCCTCCATAATGGAAGATCTCGCCTGCTCCTCCAGCCGGAGCAGACTTCGGGCAAAAGGCAACAAGGTTAAGGCAGCCCGGGTTGGCTCACAGCCAGAGCGCCCCCTGTGGACCAATAAAACGCCAAGTTGGTTTTCGAGTTTTTGAAGGTGCTGGGACAGTGTGGGTTGTGCGATGTCCAACTGGCGGGCTGCGGCCTGAAACCCGTTGTGGTCCAGCACCGCCACGAAACTCTTCAGCCAGACAAGATTCAGCATGGGCCGCTCTCGCGGCCACTGGGATCATTGCTCGCATCACCCGGCCGCTCACCCCGAAGCACTTGCAGAATGTTCCGAGCAGCGCGTTGCTCGATAGCCAGACGCACCTGGCTGACTGCCGATCCGATGTGAGCAGTAAACAGCGTGTTGGGGTGGGCCCTGAGCCCCTGGGCGATCTCCCTCGGACGATCTTCTCTCGCCCAATCTTCCATCTCAAACACATCAGCGGCGTACCCCCCCAACTGACCGGATTGAAGCGCTTGCAGAACACTACCCTCATCCACCACAGATCCACGGCAGGGATTGATAAGGAATGCGCCCGGTTTCATTCCTGTTAGCGTTTCGCGATTAATGGTGTGGAGGGTTTGCTCATTGAGCGCCAGTGCCAGGATCACAATATCTGACTGGGCCAGCAGCATCTTGAGGGGAGTATGGGACAAACCCAGTGCCTGCTCATGCTGCACGGGTAAACGTTCCGGCTGGGAATAGATTAAATCCGCTCCCCATCCGTTCAGGCGCTGCGCCACCGCTTGGCCGATGGCCCCCATACCCACAATACCAATCCGTGAGCCTTCGATCCCCTGCCCATAGAAGCGTGGTGTCCAGCCAGTAAATTCACCGGATCGAACGAAGTGGTCCGCCGCCTTGACTTGTCGGGTGAGACTGATCGTCAGCCCGACCGCTAGCTCTGCAGTAGGCACGGTTAGCAAATCCGGTACAAATGTCAGCCAAACCCCATGACGCGTGCAGGCATCCACATCAAAGTTGTCATAGCCTTTCAGGGCTGCACCAATCACCTTCAAGCGCGGACACCCCTGTAGGAACTCCACTCCAACTCGGTCTGGCATGAACGCCATCATCGCATCAGCGTCTGCAACGCGCGCAGCCACTTCCTCCTGGGGCAACGTGGCGCCGGATTGGTTGGTGACCAGCTCGCAATCTTGGGCAAGTTCATCCAGAACACTGTCATGGATCTTATGGGTTATCACAATCTTGGGTTTCATAGACGGTCCTTATTTGAATTTCTTACGAAGGCGGCCACTGAGACTGTCCACGACGGTGACCATCAACAAGATGACAATGAGAATGGCGCTGACTTCCTGATACTGCATGATTCTCAGCGAGCCCATCAATTCGAAGCCAATACCACCGGCACCCACCATGCCCATTACGGTCGAGGCACGGAAATTGTATTCCCAGCGATAAATGGACACGTCCGCGAATTGAGGAAGTACTTGTGGCAGCACGGCGTGATAGAGCACCTGCAAGCGAGTAGCGCCGGCAGCATCGGCCGCTTCCACTGGCGCCTCATCTACATGCTCAATCGCTTCGGCAAAAAACTTTCCAACCATGCCAATGGAGTGAAGACCGAGCGCCAGTACGCCAGGCAACGCCCCAAAACCAACAGCAGCCACGAAGATGATGCCCATGATCAGTTCCGGGACTGAACGCAAACCGTTTAAAAGGGTTCGAGTTACTTGGAACACCACCGGATGTGGAGAGGTGTTGCGCGCAGCCAGGAATGCCAGTGGCACAGACAAGGTTACTGCAATGGCAGTACCGGCAATGCTCATCGCAAGCGTGTCGATTAACGGCGACACCCAGCTGGCCACATTGGTGAAGTCAGGTGGAAGAGATTCGCCAATGAGTGTGCCTATGGCTGGCACGCCATTGGCAAGTGTATTGAAATTGAGCAGCCCTACGTGCCAACTTGCGACAAAAATGATGAGCAGCACTAACAGCGACTGTCCGAGTTTTTTCCGCCAGCCTTTCGCGTGCTCATCCAGCACGGAGGCCGACGGGGCCGGCGACAGAGTCGCCGGTTCCTTCGTTGTATAGTTCATGGGGCACTCCTCACATTTTTGCGAAATCAAGATTGAGCAGGCCACCCATAGCGCGGATGACATCGTAATCTTCGTCGGTAATTGCCGCGAATCCCTCAGCCTTCAGGTTGTCGAGAATCTCCGGGTCATCGATCTGCAGAAAGGCTTTCTGAATGTTGCTCTTCAGCTCAGGGGCCAGGTTCGAACGCATGGCCCAGGGGTATTGAGGAAAGTCACCGCTGTAGCCCAGCACTTTGACCTTGCTCCGATCAATCAAACCGCTGTCCATCACATGCTCGAAGATAACTTCGGACAACCCTCCGGCGTCGGCATTGCCATTGGCGACGTTAACCGCAACAGCGTCATGGCTACCGACGAAATGAGCCTCATAGTCCTTTCCGGCTTCGAGCTCTGCCTTCTCAAGGAGTACGGTCTTGGGGATCAGGTGGCTGGAAGTGGATGCGCGGTCACCGTAGGCCATTTTCTTGCCTTTGATATCCGCGAAGGAGCCAACGCCAGAGTCCGCATTGGCAATAATGATGGAGCGATAAGTCGGCTTCCCGTCTACCACCATGGCGGCAAAGGGTTCAATGTCACTCTTACTCTTGGCCATCACATAGGACAACGGACCAAAGTAAGCCAGGTCAATTCGGCCAAAACGCATGGCTTCGATCATGGAGGAGTAATCGGTGGTAACAATCAGTTCTACTTCCTTACCAAGAGTGGTTTCCAGGTAATCCTTCAAAGGTTGGTTTCGCTTGATCAGTTCTGACGCGTTCTCATCCGGCAGCAAGGCAACTTTCAAAAGATCAGGGTCTGTATCTGCGGCATGGGCTGACCAATGGATGCCGAGCATCATTATCAGAGCCAGCAAAGAGTGAATCATTGTCTTCATTGTGCTATCTCCAGTACGTCTGTCGTTATCGGGGTGGTCTTAGGTTTATGGATGGCTGGTTTGCCTTCCGCAGCTACCACGCTGGGTGAACGGTGGTAAATCTCGTCCAGGTGTTTCGATTTCAGGTTTTCAGGAGCATCGTCAAAAACGATATGAGCGTTCGAAAGGCCGATGATCCGGTCTGCAAAACGCTGGGCGTATTCCAATTGGTGCAAGGAAATAACCGCGGTGATTCCATCTTCCTGACAAATATCGCGCAGTAGGCCGAGTACCTTTTCAGAAGTGGCCGGATCCAGGCTGGCAACGGGCTCATCGGCAAGAATCATGGATGGTTGCTGCACCAATGCTCTGGCGATTCCAACCCGCTGCTGCTGGCCGCCGGACAACTGATCTACTCGGGAAAGCGCTTTGTCAGCCAGACCTACGCGGTCGAGGCATTGCAGAGCCAACTCCAGGTCCTGCCGGGGCAGGGGAAGCAGGCTTCGCCAAGTACCGTGATACGCAAGTCTGCCTGTCAGCACATTCTGTAACACGGTGTATCGTTCGATCAGCTGGTGATGCTGGAACACCATGGCGGTGCGGCTGCGGTGCTGTCGCAGGATTCTACGGTTGGTCAGTTCACCAAACTCGCCAGACACAACCTTCCCGGTTGTGGGCTTAACCAGGTGATTCAGTGAACGAAGCAGAGTGGATTTACCCGCGCCTGAAAGTCCCAGTAGCACGGTGAATTCGCCCTTGTGAAAGTGAACGTTGGTGGGTTTGAGCGCGAGGACGTTTCCCGGGTAGGTTACGCCCATACTCTCGACTCGAAGCATCACATTGGTTGATTGAGTTGGGGCCACAGTATCACCTTTTGCAATAAATAAGCTCGCCGTATTGCGAGTTACAATTGAACGATAAAGCTGAGAGATGACACCGTCGTGTCACTGATGTGACAGTTTGATGAAGTGCTTTTGGTTCGCAAGGATTTTCCGAAGGGCTCTGTGAAATACATGGAGCTCAGCCAAAGTGGAACGAGCCACCCAGGAGCTTAAGCAACAAAAATTGCGTTCCACCGTCAGTCGGCGAATCTCACGGTACAGTTCGTCCGTGCTGAGTTCATCGAATTGCTTACCGACTATACTCTTGCCTTCGAGGAGGTCGGACGCGCTCTCCAATAGGTCGCGCTTCCAGGTGCTGACTATGGTGGGGTGGATCTGGAAACGGGCAGCAATTCAAGGTGTGGCCTTAAGGGTGGGCAAGGACAGCCTTGCACTTACTAATTCGAAATAAAGTAAGCGAACATTACCCGGAGATATAAGCCAAATCCGGATGGCCAAAAAACGATTTCAATAGTCGTGGCAATTTTTGCAAACGTCGAAGCTGCCGGTAAACAGTGCTCCG
>Ga0208032_1000108_pt1 | contig 70781 bp, 52 predicted proteins | sample MalvirAntarct_66_FD_184254 | JGI IMG/M metagenome (GOLD analysis project Ga0208032, IMG submission 184254) | Marine viral communities from the Global Malaspina Expedition - Malaspina viral metaG Antarct_66 (SPAdes) (version 2) | ecosystem: Environmental > Aquatic > Marine > Oceanic | place: West... | reverse complement strand
CGACTTGCATGTGTTAGGCCTGCCGCTAGCGTTCATCCTGAGCCAGGATCAAACTCTTCATCGTTGATTCTTATATAACTTCGATCAACCCATAAAGGCATTTTTCCCGGCCCGTTATTTCGATTTCATTTTCTGTACCGCCTCCCCGTTTCCAAGAAGGCGGCACGCTGTCTTTACAATATATCAATGAACTTTTCTACTTATTTTTTACTATCGCTCTTTCTCTAAGCGGGTGCAAATGTAGCATACTTTTTTTGTTTACACAAAACCTTTTTCGAATTATTTTTAAAAGATTTTTTGTTTCCCCCGTAACAAGCTGATTTGCAGCTAAAATATTTATATAATTTTTTTTTGCAATTTCAGAGACCACCCTAAAAACTCCAGAAAAAATAAACATTGAGCTATGAAAAGAAATTCCAAACCAATCCAAATCGTATCACAAAATCCCTGTAAGGATAATTGGGAGCGGCATAAAAATTATTGCCAGAAAAAGAAGAGTTAAAGTGTTCTGCCTTTAAGAATATCCTTGTTTGCTGCACTCGGGCATTAATAAAAAAGTCCAGCATAGGAAAACCTCCCAATTCCTCCTGGTTCTGGGAATAGAATTCTCCCAATACCGGATTATAGGCATCTGCATTATAGGATGTAAAATATTTGAGGGTCACCCCTGTTTGGAAGTATAGGGCCTTTTTAAACCCGAAGTTGGAATAATACAAGGTGTTTCTTGTAACTACTTCCGGCACGTTTAAAACACTATTGCTCTGGGAAACATTTTGATACATTACCGTATTGTTCAGCGCAAACCCCTTCCATTTAAATTCCTTTTCATATTTGACCTTAATAATATTAATGGTACTTCCCTCCTGAAAGGGTTTAATAAACGCCTGTTCCTCTCCTTCAGCCACAGTTTGGGACGGATCCGAAGCAAAGTAGGTGTAATTGTCCAAAGAAGTATATTTAGCCATTAAATCGCCAAAAACCTTGGATTCCAGATCAAATTGAAAACCGTTGTTGTTTATCTTATTAAAATCCCCAGTATGTTGCCAATTGTAATTACTGTAATCACTCTGATATAACAGAACATTAAAATTGGGCATATGCGAAGACGAGTGTATAGAAAATTTAAACTTGTTGTCCTCATTAATGTCATAACTGGCAAAGGCATCCAATAAATTTCCGGACAGATCCCCTGAGATATTGGCCTGGGCCGAACCATTCAACCGAAAACCACCAATCTTCTTTACATATTTGGCCCCGGCAGCGATTTCATCACCCTTTAACTGGCTTTGGATAAGCTGGGTAGGTGTTTGCAATACCGAATTAAAGAAATAGTTGTACCCATAATGATTAACAAACCCTGTTAATTCCCCTAATGTCTTATTGGAGAATTGGGCATAGACCTGATTATAGGTAGTTTTTAAACTGGCCTTATCCGATATACCGGAGTCATAGGCCTCTCCAAAATAATCGTTTTGGGCGGTTTGTTTATATTGATAGTATTTGGTCTCATAACTAAACTCATGCCCAAGCGCCAAAGAAGTTGTCCTGGTCTTACCCGAATCCTTTTTACTGCCGAACAATATGTATTGATGATCCAAATAATACCTCTTTCCCAATAGCCGGTTGCTGGCATCTGTAAAAAGTACATCCAACCTGGAACGGTCGCTAAAATCGGAGTCCCCGGATTCAAACTGCAATTCCTTATTGGACAATCCCCCATTTTCCTCAAACAAGGAATTTTGGGCAGCCCCATGCGCTCTTAAATTGTAGCGCTTATCCTTGGATTCATAATTGGCCGTCATCTTAAAATTCCCGGACTCGGCTTCACTATACTGATATTTGCCCAAGGACCTAAAACCTTTAAATGCTATAGAAAAATTTAATCTTGGTGAGGTATTAAAAGCCAATAACGCATCCAGTAGCTGTCCTTGTTCGAAAGTGGTCTTGAACATTAGGTCGCTCATAGGGGTCGCCACATTGTAATAATCAATATCTCTAGCTTCCATATAGTTATAATGCTTGGCACTGGCACCCAAATTGGGATAGGTATCCTTTACATCAAAATCAACTCCCAATTTATTATAAGGCTGCCCTACGTTGGCAAATGGCATCAGCTCAAAATCGTCCCTCCGCAAAAAATTGTACTTATATTCCTTCTGTATGGAGATCGTAGTATCCAGAAAAGTAGTATCCCTTTCGTAACTTATAATCTTGTAATCCCTAATGGTCACCTCCTGAATCTTATCTTCCCCAATTTTTTTAGGCGGAAGATTTCTGACTCTACGCTCCATTCCGGCCTCCTCGTTCCTTGAGGTGGGAATAGAATCTTCCTGTGCACTAATGGCCTGACCAAAAAACACTATTAAAAGTGTCAACAAATATCTCATGTTACAAACTTACGTCGACAAAGTTAATTTTTTTGTCCTTAATGAAATGTGAAAGTTTCAAAAACAGAAAAACAACATCATATCTATCATTCAAATACTAAACTTTAATCTTAACAGCATCTTCTAAATCCTGGCTATTCCATTGCCAATAAAAAAACCTGGTTCAATCCCCATTTTAGCGACAAAAAAACCTGCAGGGGATACCTGCAGGTTTTAATACTTATAATTAAAGACGATTCTAGTTCAAATCCCAGAACAATTGGGTCTCTGCTTCATCTCCTCCAATAGCTGAGGCAGCCGAACTATAATTGGTCCCGTTCAGTGACTGCTCAATAATTGGATAGGTATATCTATTTGGAAAACCGGAAACAGCGTCTGTAGGAGTAGCCATAAGCGGATAGTCCAACAGTCTTATAGATGTCCAAGCCTCCAAACCTCTATTATATAATGCAATCCATTTTTGGGTCCCTATAACCTCTTTCCAAGGTGTGGTAGCAGTACTTGCCAAAATAGACAAGTCATAATCCACATTGGGCTGTGCCAAATAATCGGCGGCCTCTGTGGCAGTTCCTCCCCAATCAAGGATAGAGGCTGTAATACCAGCATCATAGTGTTCCTTTGCAGTACCACCAACTTCAAATGATCTTGCCCTTGCTTCGGCCAATAAAAACCTTACCTCGGCATAGTCAAAAAGTATACCTGGGAAAGTAGCTTCCTCTACTTGGGCGGATACGTGTGAATGGGTAGCATAATTGGATGTCTCCCCTATATTACCTCCCACATAGGTACCATCATCGATAGGAGTAAAATAAAGAGGTCTTCTTGGATCATCCAAAGCGTTCATAATATCTATTATAGTGACGGCTGCGACAAAATCCTTTCTTCCACTCAAAACCAAATTATCATGAATTGGGTTTGTATTTGGATCGGAACCCAAAAATGTATAGGACGCATTATCTGCATTGCTTGTGAACACCCCAGTGGCGACGGCACTCTCCACGGTAGTTTTAGCAAAGGCTGCATCTACATCCGACAGAAGTATACCCATTCTTAATTTTAGCGAAGCAGCGAACTTTTTCCAAAGTGCCACGTCTCCCCCATATATCCTATCAGCACTGCCAAAACTTTCAGTACTCTCATCCAAAGCATTTATTGCTGCTGTAAGCCTAGCTACTAAATCCTTATAGACAGTTTCGGCATCATCGTACTTGGGCAATAGATTGTCAATATCCAAGGCTTCAGTATAAGGTACATCCCCAAAAGTTTCCACCAAATTGGCATAAGTATATACATTGAGAATCTCGATAATAGTCAGCTTGTTAGGCTTTAATGCCTCAAGCTCAGCGGTGGTATAGGTTGTAGCCTCTATAACCTTTTTTGCTTCATCCAAATCCTTTAAAACATCTTTGTACATTACGCTCCAATGTTTCTCCGGTATGGTTCTGGTAACCTGATCGTAGTTACTTTCGTCCGTATAGGTAGTTTCCTGTAAATACTGTGCCCAAAGTTTGGTGTTGTTGTTATTCACATTTAAATCCACCACTTGGTCCACCAAGTTTTTCTGTGCCCCGGTAAACAAACTTTCACCAGGTACGGCCAATGGATCCTTGATGTTCTCGTTCAGACTTTCCAAATCGCTGGAACAAGAAGCAAAAATCACGGCAGTAATTAATATTGCTAGTTTTTTCATGTTTATTTTTTTTAGAATTGTAATTTAAGATTGACACCAAAATCCCTTGTGGTCGGCAATGAACCAACGGAATACCCTTGAAGGTTACCAGCAGACAAACCACCTTCTGGATCCTCATGTGGTATATTCTTATCTATTATCCAAAGGTTGGAGCCAATTAAACTTAAACTGGCATTTGTCAAGAAAGTATCGGCCAATAATCTGCTTGGCAAATTATATATAAGCGCCACTTCACGCAATTTCACATAGCTGGCATCATAAACAAATGCTTTGTCCGGCAAACCTCTTCTGTAGCCAAAAGCACCAAACCTATTGGCATTTATCCTAGTAGCGTTTGTTGCACCATCCGGGTTTACACCCTCATTAATAAACCCTCCGCCATCGGCCAAGGTATTCCTAACAGGATTTCCCAAATCGTTAATAAAGGCAGTCTCTTCGTACAAGCCTGTTGCACGACCATAGTATTGGTCCAAAGAAAAAATACTACCCCCTTGTTGAATATCGATCAAAAAGCTCAACGAGAAATTTTTGTAGTTGAATTTATTGGAAATCCCCATCAACCAATCTGGGTTGGTATCTCCAATTTTTTGGTCTGAAGTAGACGTTTTAATATATTGCCCGTCTGCTGGATCAACTACTCTTTCTCCGTTTAAGTAAGTATAGTCCGTACCATATATAACACCATAGGGTTGTCCTACTTCTGCATTGAGGGTTACCCCGCCTTGGAAATCTCCCAACTGTAAAGTCTCGATTCCATCTTCCAATGATACCACCTCATTTCTATTCCTGGTCCAGTTGACCATAGCGGTCCAACTAAAGTCTTCCGTTCTAATCGGATTCCCGGAAAGGGAAAGCTCCACCCCCTGGTTTTCAATTTCACCTGCATTTAAGATCTTCTTTTGAAAACCTGTGGCTCTTGAAACGGGAACTCCAAAAATTTGATCAACTGAATTCGTCTTGTAATAGGCCACATCAAAACTTAACCTATTTCGTAAAAATTTCATTTCCAAACCAAGCTCGAAACTTTCTGTCTTTTCTGGCTTCAAATTAGGATTCTTTTTCTCATTGTCAACAGAAGTACTGGGTGCCCCTGGCGGAATGTTTACGTTATAGGTATCGTAAAGGAAATCGAAAGGTGCACTATTTCCTACTTCCGCATAGTTGGCCCTTAATTTACCAAAGGTGATGAAATCAGCATTCAAAAGATTGGTAAAAACAAAACTCGTAGCTATGGAAGGATAGTAAAATGTACTATTGTCTTCAGGCAATGTAGAAGAGTGGTCCCTTCTTATGGTAGCATCAACAAAAAGTATGCTGTTGTAACCTAAAGACGCGCTGGCATAAATACCATCAATACCCACCTTTTCGTCATTTTCAACAGGAAGAGCCAGTGGACCGGTACTATTCTGTAAAGAATATAGTCTTGGTACACTCAAACCACCACTTGTTGCGGAATAAATGGATTCAAATTCACTTCTTCTAATGTTGGTCCCCAATATCCCTTTTAAATTAAATTGGTCGGAAAGGTCTTTTTGAAAATTAATCATGAAATCATAATTGGTCTCAGTAACCTGAAGGTTTCTTCTTCCGTAACCAGAATCCACATTTCCTCTATTTCCTGCACTGTCAGGAATACCAAAGCTTGTTGGCACACTGCCATTGGCCCTTCTCTCTTCCTGTATCTCAGAATAAGTATCCGTAGCTGCCCTTGCCGTAAAGTTTAACCAATCCGTGAATTTGTAATCCAAGGACACATTTCCTATGAAACGGTTCCTGGAATCGTTCTGGTAATTCTCATAACGGGTCCAATATGGGTTATCCCAAAAGATAGGCGCTGAACCTGCCTCGCTGGTAGCTGGGTTCCAAGTAACATTTCTTTTGGTATCAAAATAAATATCCTTTTGATCCTTGATATCCACGTTGGTCTGCCACCATTGTTTAAAGTTACTTATAATGTTATCGTTATAACCAGTAGAATTACGTCCTAATGCTTTTTGATTAATATAGTTGGCATATCCGGTTACCGTTAGACGATCCGTTAATGCAAAAGAACCGCTCATTGAAAAATTGTGCTTTTTAATGGAACTGTTCGGCATTAAACCGCTCTGATCAAATTGCGTATAGTTCAATCGAAAAGAACCATCATCCTCATAAGACCTTGCAAAAGAAACCGAATTGGTTATTGTAACAGGTGTTTCAAAAAATGATATTGGCCCGTTCTTAGCATTTACCCATGGAGTAGCCGTTCTGTAGTTTGGAGAATCCGGATCAAAGGAATCCCACTGGTACACTAACAAGTTAGGATCAAAAGGCGCTCCATAAGATCCATCTTCGGTATACACCACTACTTGATCATCATTTCCGTCACCAGTAATATCCTCTTCGTACCAATATCCACCAGGGCCATCATAATAGGCTCCGTAACCGGCACCGTATTGATCCTGATACTTGGCAAAAGTACTTTTATCTATAGAACCTATGGTTATCCCAGAGTTAACGGTAACACCAATCCCGGCAGCATCCTTACCTTTTTTGGTAGTAATCATAATAACTCCGTTGGCAGCCCTTGAACCATATAGAGCAGAGGCGGCCGCTCCTTTTAAAACGTTTACAGACTCAATATCATCAGGGTTTATATCGGAGGCGGTATTACCATAATCATAATAGTTACCACTTGCCTCCCCTTGATACTTGGAATTTGTATTCGTATTGTTTACAGGCACACCATCAATAACGAACAGGGCCTGGTTGCTTCCAGTCAACGAAGCATTTCCTCTAATAACCACGTTGGTAGAACCTCCCATGTTGTTGTTCTTTCTAATCTGAATACCTGAAGCCTTTCCCGAAAGGGCGTTTACAAAGTTACCGCTCTTCACAGTGCTCAATTCCTCACCTTGAACCTCTTGTGTAGCATATCCCAAGGATTTTTTATCCCTTGAAATACCCAGAGCCGTTACTACTACTTCCTCCAGTGCTTGGGCATCTTCCTGCATAACAACATTAATTGTGGACGATGCGCCAATTACCTTTGTAACACTCATTTGTCCAATATAACTGAACAATAGAGTTTGCCCTTCACTTCCTTGAATGGTGTAATTACCATCAAAATCAGTTTGTGTTCCATTAGTGGTCCCTTCGACCAAAATGTTTACTCCAGGCAAGGCCAGACCCATTTGATCGGTCACCGTACCGGAGATTGTTTTTTCCTGTGCGTAGGAAAAACTCATTAATAGCCCCATGATCGGAGCTAAAATCCAAGTTAGTTTTGATTTCATTTACTTTTTTTTAAGAATTAGTCGACCACAAACTTGTAAAAAATTCGTTAAAAAACCTAAAAAATTTAACAGAAGCATTACCATTTGTTAAACTTACCCCCTATTATTGTTAAATTGTTAATATTTTAGTCGTTTAACAATATTTAACCTAAAGAATTGTGCTAAATACCTAAAGATTCTTAACCTAAGATTATTCCTACCATGTATGTTGACATATTTTAACAGATTTGAATGAAGTAACAATCCTTCCAAAGGCTCTTTTTCCTTGAAACAAATCCTTGCCAATCGTTTATAATATCCAATTGCCAACTACTTTCTTATCTTCGGAATGATGAACCCACTCTTTTACAATACGATGACATACCAGAGAATTTGTTTCCAACGTCCATTCATCCCTTTTATAAATTTTTATATTTGACAACAGTTGGAGAAATGTATTCCCTGTAGACAGGCTTGTCTTCCGGACAGCTATCTAAATTGATGAAGTATTTCCAATTCCAAACGACATTAGAACAGTGCATAAATGTTAAAAGCCTTTTATAAATATGATCTCGAAGCCGGAACGGATGAAGCCGGTCGTGGTTGTTTGGCAGGACCTGTTACCGCTGCGGCCGTTATTTTACCTAAGGATTTTTCCAACGACAGCCTTAACGACTCAAAAATTCTGTCCTCTACAAAAAGGGATCTACTTAGGCCTATAATTGAAACAAATGCTACCAGCTTTGGAATTGCCCATATATTTCCAGATGAAATTGACAAAATCAACATTTTGAACGCGTCTTTTCTCGCAATGCACAAAGCCCTAGATCAATTGGATACCAAGCCCGAATTCATCATTGTGGATGGCAACAGGTTTACCCCCTACCACAACATCTCCCATGCCTGCATTGTAAAAGGGGACGGTAAATACCTCAGCATTGCCGCTGCTTCCATCCTGGCCAAAACCTTCAGGGATGCCTATATGAAGAAAATTCATTTGGAATACCCCATGTACAACTGGTTAAAAAACAAAGGCTACCCCACCAAGGAACACAGAGAGGCCATACGTAAGTACGGTATCACCAAATATCATCGAAAAACTTTTAGACAATTACCAGATCAATTAAAACTGGACGTTTAAAAATCCTAAATTTGTTCAAAGCTTTATTTATGAAATTCAAATTACTTGCGATACTCTTTATACTCTTGATCGGATGCACAGAACAAAGCTCTAAGACCTCACCAATACTCTACTACGTTCCCCATAACAGTGCCATTATCATAAAATTAAACGACAAACCCTCTTTTTCCAGTGAACTGGAGAACAGCGACCTCCTCAAGACCTTATCCGCTACACCCCCCTATACCTCAATACTGGAAAAACTAAAATCCTTAAAATATATCCAGCCCAATGGAGAGAGTATTCTAGCCTTCGTGGAATTGGGAAAGGCAAATTTTGAACTGCTATTAATTGCCCAGAACAGTGATGATCTTTTTCAAATTGAGGACGGCAACAATAAAGTGGTTGAAAACATAAGTTATGAGGGGAAAAACTTTGACAGCTACAGTGTGGACGGGGCCAATTTCTTTTCCACGGTGTTGGATGACAAAATTATAGTAAGCTCCGCGCAAATGCTGATCGAAAACATTCTTCGCAATGAAAGGGACTTAACAGCTGACGAATCCTTGAATAAATTATATCAAATCGCCAATAATCAGAGTAGTGCCAATATATTTATAAACACCAATAAAAGTAATCCCTTGCTTAACCACATTTTGTCCGATGGGCATAAAGTGGATATATCCAAATTTACGGACTGGGTATCCCTGGATTTTAACACCAATAAGGACCACCTAAAACTAAATGGCATTAGCATGGCCAACGATTCTATTATCAATTACAGCAATCTTTTTAAAAACAGTCATGCCCTAACTCCCAAGACGCCCGCTCTGGCCCCAATGGCCTCCGATGCCATTATGGCCTTTACTTTTGACAATTACGAAAACTTTGCCCTGAACCAAAAAAGATATTTAGACAGATCCATTGTTATAGATACCACCTTTAAAGATGTGGAAGAAATTGGATTTGTATACATGAACAAGGAGAAAGCGGTTATTCTGCATACCTACGGTTCCGAGAATATCCTGAACTACTTGGATAAGTTGGAAAAAACTTCGGAAGAATACCAAGGTAACGAAATTGTTGGGCTCTCCAAGTCGGATTTCCTTAATCATTATTTCAACCCACTAATACAGGATTTTGAGGCAAATTATTATACCATCATAGAAAATGCGTTTGTTTTCTCCCCGAATCCGGAGACCTTAAAGACCTTCATTGGAAATTTTAAAAATGTTTCCACTTTTGAAAAAACATCGGTTTACAAAACTGCAAAAGAACAGTTGGCAGACGAATCGTCCATGCTTTTTGTATCCAATGCAGATGGTATTGAATATTTTTTGGATCAATACACGGACAAGGGCATTTCCAAAAACGTTAAAATCAAAGAACTATCCGAGTATTCCTTTGCCGCGCAAATGGTTGCGGATGACAATTTTCATCACACCAACATACTTTTCCAAAAAATTGCCCACGAAACTACGTTGAACAAAACCATTCCCTATTTCACCCTGCAGCTGGATACAGAAATAGTGACGCCACCTCAATTTGTAAAAAACCACAGGACCAATAAGGACGAAATTATAGTCCAGGACCAAGACAACAACCTCTATCTAATTTCTACGGACGGCAAGGTAATTTGGAAAAAACAATTAAGCGGTAGAATACAAGGACGTGTAGAGCAGGTAGACCTTTACAAAAATGGAAGACTGCAATTGGCCTTCACTACGGATAATCAGTTTATGATAGTAGATAGAAATGGCAAGGACGTGCCTCCCTTTACCTTCTCATACGAAGGTGGCAATTTAAACCCCTTGGCCGTATTTGATTACGACCGCAAAAAAGATTACCGGTTTTTGGTCACCCAGGGAACAAAACTATTTATGTACAATAGCGCGGGACAGATTGTAAAAGGCTTTAAGTACACTAAGGCAGCAAACCCCATACTGGGGACACCCAAACATTTTAGGGTAGGAAAAAAGGATTATTTGGTCATGAAACAGGAAGGTGGAGAATTGAAAATATTATCCAGGACCGGTGACACACGGGTGAATGTATCCAATAAAATAAATTTTTCAGACAATGAGGTTCTACTGCATAAAAACAAGTTTACGGCTACCGACACCAAAGGCCATCTTTTCCAAATAGATGAAAAAGGAAAAACAACCACAGCCAATCTAAACCTGCTCCCAGACCATGGTTTGGATGCCACAAGTAACACCTTGGCGATTATGAACGACAATGTACTGACCATAAGGAGCAAAAAAGTGGAATTGGATCTTGGGGTATATTCCAAACCGAGGATTTTTTATTTGAACGACAAGATATACATCAGTGTTACTGATATTCAAAACCAAAAGATTTATCTTTTCGACAGTCAGGCAGAAGCCGTTTCCAATTTTCCTGTACCCGGGAATTCCAGTATTGATCTCATTGATATGGACAACGATCATAAGCTGGAACTTGTAGCAAAGGACCAGGACAACTCCATCATCGTATACAAAATAAATTAGGAAAAATAAGGAAGCAACATCTCAACCATAATCACCTATTAAGTAAGCTTTTTCGATTTTTTATATAGGAAAAATATTATTTAAATTTCTCATTAATCTTACATTTTAGGGCTTCACTATCCCCTGCCGTATCTCTTTTCTTGCAAACTTTTTTAATGTAAATGTTAACCATTGGTTTTAACGCACCATTAATACATAAAAACAGGCAAGATATACACCTCTGAAGGCGCAAGCCTTAAATTTTGTTAATTTTAGTTAATATATTGACCTAAAGTTGATTGAGGTAAAAAACACTGCGAGAACATTAAAATTAAAGATTATGAATCCTTTCAAAATATTCCCCAGAGCAATTCCCGCTTTTCTATTGCTATTCTTCTTTTCCACCGCCCTTCAAGGACAAATATTGAAAAAACTGGGAAAGCGGGCAGAAAGGGCTGTAGAACGGACTGTAGAAAACAGGGTAGACAGGGAAGCCTCAAAAAAGACAGATGAAGTATTGGACAGCATCTTGGAGCCCGGCAGCAAGGGTCCTTCCACCAACCCTCAGGTTGAGAGCCCACTACCTCCAGCTGGACAGGAAAATCCGGGAGGTAGTATTGGCAATAGTAAAGATATGCCCTCTACGGGTGGCGTAAAAACCATTGAGGTATACAGTAAGTTTGACTATGTCCCCGGTGACAAACCTCTGTTTTATGATGATTTCTCGAATGAGTTCATTGGAGATTTTCCTTCCAAATGGAATACCAACGGTGGCGGGGAAGTTGTATCCATAAATGACTCCGGTGAAAAGTGGTTAGAATTGATTTCTGGATACAACATTTATTTTATTCCAGACGTACCAAACCTACCTGAGGAATACACCATTGAATTTGATGTAATGGCCCTTGGATTGGACAACAAGACTTCTTCTACAGCATTTCTTAGAGTAGCACTAAGTGATGACGACAAATTTAAGGACGGTGCCAATTTCGTACATGCCCATATCCCTTTTTGCTTATATTCCCCAATAGGCATCACCATGGCCAATCACATTAATAACAAAAGGGAAATATACAGTGTAGTCAAGGCCGATCTAAGAGATGAAATTGTGGACAGACCACATATTTCCATCGCCGTGAATAAGCAGCGGTTTCGATTATGGGTCAACGAAGAAAAACATATCGATATCCCTAGGATGGTTCCTCAAGGAGCTATATTGAAATCTTTAAAATTTCATATGAACAATTTTAAGGATGGAAAGGAACGTATTTTTATCTCCAATTTGAAAGTTGCAGAAGGAGGGGTAGACCTTAGACGGAAATTGATTTCCGAGGGGGAAGTCTCCACCAATGGTATTTTGTTCGATTCAGGATCGGCCAACATCCAACCGCAATCCATGGGAATCATTCGACAAATTTCTCAAGTTTTACAGGAAGAAAACGGAATGAACCTAATGATCATTGGACATACAGACGCCGATGGCCCAGAAGATACCAATTTAAGCCTGTCCCAAAAGCGAGCTGCAGCAGTGAAAAACGCCTTGGTTAGCGTTTATGGTATTTCAGACAGCCGTTTGCAAACCCAAGGCAAGGGAGAAAACGAACCCATAGGGGACAATAATACTCCCGACGGCAAAGCCCAAAACAGGCGTGTAGTTTTCAAAAAAATATAACGTTAAACATATCCATCTTAAATAAAAAATATGAGAACACTTATCCTAATTTATAGCCTTTTCCTTGTTTCCTCAACAGCATTGTCCCAGAACTGTAGTAAATACTACCCAATGGAAGAAGGTACAAGTTTTCAATATACCATGACCAACAAAAAAGGAAAGACAGAAGGAATTACCGACTACTCTATTACAAATGTTGAAAATACAGGTGGCGTTACCACGGCCTCAATGAATATGAAGTTTACCGATGAAAAAGGAAAGGAAATATTTGTATCCGATTATAAACTTAGCTGTACAGGGGATGTGGTCAAGATAGACTACAATTCACTGGTACCGGCACAAATGATGAAACAATATACGGATATGGGGATGGAAATGGAGATTAGTGGAACAGACATAGAGTTGCCCAACAATCTTAGTGTCGGACAGGGCTTAGACGACGCCAATGTAGCCATGTCCATCAAAATGCCTGGCATGAACATGAATATTAAAGTAGACCAGCTAAATAGGATAGTGGAAAAAAAAGAAAGTGTCAACACGCCAGCAGGAACCTATGAGTGTTACGTGATAACCCAGGACAATGTTTCTGAGACCATGGGCGTAAAACAAACAATGCAATCCAAGTTATGGCTTGCGGAAGGTGTAGGAATGGTAAAGCAGGAAACCTACAATAAAAAAGGTGATCTTATGAGCAAAAGCGAGCTTACCTCTTTTAAAAAATAACGATAGTAATGCTATTGGTTTAACATAAATTATGTTTCTAACTTAGCAAGACGCCCATAAAAATCCCTCATTGCCATGTTTACATTATTTCCAGTTACCAAAAAGTTGCAGCCCTATATTTCTTTTTATTATGAAATGAAATGGGAAAGCAAGGATTATGATAATGGAATTCGTGAAGTTATACTACCCAGTGGTAAGGCATTTATGGTTTTTCAGTATGAAGGAAGGTTTAGGGGAACCATTTATGGCCAGGAACGTTTTGTTCCCAAATATTATACTATTGGTCAGCAGAGTTCCAATTATACCGTATTCTCGGACCATAAAACCATGGGGCTAATTGGTGCTGCCTTTAAGCCAACAGGTTTACATAAGTTGTTCAATATAGATGTCTCCACTTATACCAATATACCAACGGACTCCACCTCGCTTTTTGGTAAGGACATACAACCTTTTGAAGTCTTATTTGAAGCAGAGAATGAAGCTCTTAAAAGGGTAGAGCTTATTGAAAATTTGCTTTTGGGCCGGCTAGGGGACAAAGATTTCAAATATAATTTTATTGATGTTTCCATAGATTTAATGCATGCCTCCCTTGGCTGGGGCTCCATTTCCTCTATTGTCAAAAAGTTAAATGTGAGTGAACGCTATTTCCAAAAAAAATTCAAATTAATGGTGGGTATAGCCCCATCAGCATATAATAGAATAATAAGATTCAATAATTTGTTCTCAGAATTGGACCAACACAATGAAAACGATTACCGTATCCTAAGCGCCCTGTTCCATTATTACGATTCCTCGCACTTTAGGAAAGATTTCAAAAAATACTGCGGCGAAGTCCCAAAGCAATTTCATTTGGACAAATTTGAATTTGTTAAGGAAGCCTTTGTAAAAAATCCTATTTTTTTGAATAGCACCCCATGAACCAACACCATGCCGGTGTTTTTTTGTTTTACTTTTTATAATAATAGTTTATTAATGAGTATTTAAATACCAAATATCATTTAGGACGGGTTTTTACCAATTTCCTAAAATATTGGTCGTATCTTATTGGTAACAAATAAACCCTTACCCCCCAATCTTTTGCACATGGACTAAAATGTACTTTTGGTATATCCATGCTGATATTTAAACCATAGTATTGGAACGAACAGTTTAGCTCTAATTACTACTTAAATAAATAATCACTGAGAATTATATGGCCAATCATAAAAACAAAATAGGCATAAAAAGCCTTTAAATAGGATCAATTGCGATAGGGGCGGATGGCTTCCGAACAAGCTTTAAACAGACACCAAAAAAAATAAAAAATGTTAACCTTCCCAAGGAAATATCATTAAAGGGTAACTATAAAAAAATAAGAACCATGAAAACGTTAAAAACATTTTTATTATTAGCCTGTTTGAGCTGTATGGGCTTCATACAGGCCCAAACCGAACCCAAGCCAACGACTCCCGTTACCAATAATTTTTTGGATTTACAGGCCACTACCCTAGGCAACATCTTTGGAGATTCGCTAACTGGGGGTAATGGGGAGGTAAACGGTTATTTGGATTTGGTAAACAAAAGTGATATGCCCGAGGCAGATAAGCAAAATCTAAGGGATGCGTATATGGAGTATTCCAAATCTTTGGATGCCCAGGGCAAGGATTCCCTGCAAAAGGGAATGGCCAAAGAATTTATGCTACAAACAAAAAAAGATACCATTAAATAAAAAACGTTCCCATGAAAAATTTGTTTAATACCATCATTATACTGACCCTCCTTTTTTCCTGTGGGGAAACCGTTAAAAAAACTGAGGACAGGGCTGAAAACTTAACTGAAATCGACCCACAAAATAAAGAGAAAACAGTAGCAAAACGAGGCGATAACACTAGCTATTTGTGCAAGATCAACGGGGAAGATTGGGGCTATACCTCGGCCGACGGCCTGGTATCCCGGAACAGTTCTACCAACATACGCACAGCTACGATTACGTTTATAAAAAAACTAGAAAAGGGCAGTGAGTCGATACAGTTGGAATACAATGTGGATGCCAATACCCTGACCCGTGTCTTGGCAGAGCTAAAACGCCCCGATAAAGACGGCAATTTATTTACCAACTTTTACAACCAAGCTGCAGACCGTTTGGACCGGAATCCAGAAGCCAGTATCAGCGGGACCGTTACCCTGTCCGAAGACCAACGTGTTGCTGCCGGCAATGCCCTTTTCACTGTACAGAACGACTTTGAAAAAGACAAACTCGGCAACAAGGGCAATCTGTTGATTACCGTTTCGGACCTAAATTTTTCAGGCGTATCCTATTCAGATACGGACGATTTAAAAAAATTGTTCAAGAAATAGTCCATTTAAGGTAAATTAAATATTAGAAAGCATTGACGTAACAAATAATATAAATAAACTCTTGAGAGGCTCGTGCCAAACTCATTAAGCCATTACCAATTAATAAATGGGAATACATTGTAAATACTTAAAACTAGAATTATGAAAAAAAAACCGATCATTATCATTGCATTTGCAGCGCTTCTGATAGCATCCTGCATAAAAGACTATGTTGGCCATGGGGGCGACAAAATAGAGCTTACCCAGGATAATTATTTATATGAGGGAGATCTATACCGCGTTTACCTAGATCAGGAGATAGCTAAACTGGATGTCACCATTGCGGCCCTGAACGATATCATTGCCAATAATCAGGCCGATCAGACAACCTTGAACGATCTTAAGGCAGCGGAAGAAGCCAAGGAGAACTTTGTTTCTGAAATAACTACAATCATAGACCTGGGACAAGTAGGTAGGACAATTCCGAGGCCAAGACCGCCTTGCCCTTTACCATTAAGCTGTGATTATAGTCTTTTTGAATACCTATTGGCGCCAAATAACGTGGAAAAATTGGAAATATTAATCTTAAATGAGAATGGCAAAACCATTGGAGGGGGCACAATAGATGATTTAGGTCCCTTGTCCGGTACCGGAGGTATGATCCTATTTAGTAAATTAAAGATTGATTCCTACACAGACCCTATATCCATTTCAGTAAAGGTTTTTGATGGAAACGGAATATTGCGGAGTTATCTAGTGGAAAACCATTAGTCGTATTAAAAGGCCTTAATCATACAAAGGCTAATCTAAAAAGCGTATTTTTATTCCTCTATCGCATCGAACACAGTCGAGCTTGCGTGAACCCTTTTGGTTTAACGTTCTCCACTCTTCCCGAAATGATAGATGAATGGACTTTTTAGATTGGCCTTTTTTGTATGAACCGGTATGCTTCACTTTTACTGATACTTTTTTCCATTACGGCTTTTGCCCAAAAAGCATCCTATGACACCCAAATGGATGATCTTTTTTCAAAGGCCTACGAGCATTTGTATGTCAACAAGGATTCCGCCTACCATTATTTTCATGAAATAGAAGTTCTGGCCAACAAAAACCAGGACTGGGCAACTGTTTTTGAAGCCCTGATCAGCTCCAATAGAAATGCAGGCGCCTTTTATGACCTTGACAAACTAAGTGGCAATCTAAACCGTTTGGATTCCCTTTTTTTAAAACATAAGCCCTATCTGGATACCCTGCCGGAAAAACGTCTTTATGTTAATTCCTTATTGTACGATAAGGGCAATTATTATTTTCAACTTAATACTTACAGGTCTTCCCGGCAAACCTTTGGGCAAATTATTGATTCCCTGGAACCATTGCCGAATACGGAAATGGATGAAGAACTAATTGATCTTCTATCGGTTTCATATAGCTTTATTGCCAAAATGTATACTGATGAAGGTAAATATGAACTTGCCCAACAGTATTACGACAAGAACATTAGGTACATCCTCCAAAAAAAACCGAATGACCTAGCTTCCCTGAACACAAATTACAGTCTACTGGCGGAGCTCTACGGTAAAAAAGGGCAATATGAAAACTCCAACGCCTATTTCAAAAAGGCACTTGGGTTCTATCTAAAAGACCAAACCGGCATTAATGGCATTATTGCAACAGCCCATAACCTTTCGGAAAACTATCTAGCCCTTTCCAAAACAGATAGTGCCCAACATTATCTAAAATTGGCCAAAGCATATTTAAACGAAACCCATCATTTTGCTTCCTATCATCATAGGGTTCAAGCAAAATTGGAACAGAAAATGAATCATTATGAATTGGCACTTAAGGAATTAAATTTAGCTCTTCATCTGGAAAAGGAGAAATGGAAAAATGCCAAAAATGAGAGTATCGCCATAATTTACAATGAAATTGGAATGCTTCAGGCAGCATTTGGCCAGTATGTAAATGCGGTTGCCAATTATAATCTGGGATTGGAGCAAGTTGAGGACTTTGACTCTAGGGGAACCTCAACCTTAAAGCTCCTCAAAAATAAATCTGTTTCCCTGAACAAGCTGGGCAATAATGATAATTATAAGGCCACTATGGAAACAGTACATCTTGGCATAAAAACCTTGGACACTTTGAAACCTTCTTTTAGGAGCAAGGCAGACCAATTGTTTCTTATTGAAGATGCTTTTCCTTTATTTGAATCCGGCCTGGAAGCTGCATACCAACTTTATGCCTCCACCAGTGACGAGTCCCTTATAGATCTCGCTTTCCGATATTCCGAGAAAAGTAAATCTGTCCTATTGCTGGAGGCCCTTTTGGAAGCCAAAGCCACCCAATTTGCAAATATACCCAATGACGTCCTAGAGAGAGAGAGTGAGTTAAAATCTGAAATCACCTATTTGGAAAAACAGATCAAAAATTCTGAAACAGACCAGAGCGACCAAAAGGATGCACTTTTCACCCTAAAAGAAGAATACCGACAACTAGTACAAAAACTGGAGGTGGACTATAAAAGCTATTACGATTTAAAATACAATACCACTACTGTTTCACTGGAGGTATCCCAAAAATCCCTGTCCAAACACCAACTTCTAATTTCATATTTCTATGGCAACAAGGCTATTTATGCCATTGCTTTGAATAGAGGTAAAAAGGAAATGTTCCGGATACCGATTGATGCAGACCTGGAGGCAAACATTAAAAAAGTCTATCAAATGCTTTCCGATCCCAAGTCCGATGTAATGGCATTGGGCAGCGATACCTATAAAATATATGAACTTCTTCTAAAACCGATCTTAAATTCCGGCGATCAAAAGAAACTAATTATTATTCCCGATGGCCTTTTAAATTACCTTCCCTTCTCGGCTTTGAACACAAGTCCCGGAGGCATAAGATATTTGGCAGAAAACCATGCCATTGGCTATGTTAATTCGGCCACGCTGCTTTCGGAATTAGAGGAACGGCAACCTAAAGAGCATACCATTTTGGCCTTTGCCCCCAGCTTTGACGGTACGGTGAGCGTAAGCAATCCCGACCGTGGAAAATTACTGCCGCTACCCAATAGCAAAAAGGAAGTTGAACAGATATTAACATCTTTCCATGGCCGTGCTTATATTGATGGGGAGGCTTCCCTACGCAACTTTAAATCCCAACTAGCCTCATTTGGGATGGTACACTTGGCCACTCACGCCATTTTTGACGATACTGCTCCAGAATATTCCTATTTGGCCTTTGCACAAAATGGAAATGCAGCAGAAGATCTACTCTATGTAGCCGATCTTTACAACCTGCAGTTGGATGCCGATCTGGTAACCCTAAGTGCCTGTGAAAGTGGAATAGGGGATCTTAAGCGCGGCGAGGGCTTTCTAAGCTTAGCACGGGGCTTCTTTTATAGCGGGGCAGCAAGCATTGCCAGCACATTGTGGAAGATCAACGATGCCAGTACCACCACATTGATGACCAGTTTCTATAAAAATCTTTCCAAGGGGGAGGCCAAGGATGTAGCCCTTCAAAACGCCCAGATAGAATTTTTGGACAACAATAGGGATAACGCTCTATCGCATCCCTACTATTGGTCGGCCTTTGTAATTTCCGGCAATACATTGGCACTTTCCCTTCCCTATAATTGGATCTGGTTTATACTAGTAACTCTCGTAGTATTGGTAAGCGGTTTTCTATACTTCAAAACAAAAAAAGGAGTCAATTAATCCAATTCTGCAAGTAGGGCTTGGGCCTTTTCCTTTTTGTAGTCGAAATTTTCAATAAGGTTATTTAGCATAGCCACCGCCTTTACCTCATCCTTAGTTTTAATATAGGCCAGGGCAAGGTACCAATGGGCCTCGGCCTTAAACTCCATATGGTTTAAGATAATACTTTTCAAAATCTCTATCGCTTCATTATCCTTCCCCAAATGCATATAGGACTGTGCCAGGTAAAAATCGGTATGTGCAGATCCACCTTGGGTTTTTAGGTCCAAAAAGGCAGCGGCTGCCTTTTCATAATCACTGGCCTCATAGGCTGCAAAAGCATTCCTTTCCAAGGATTGATCAGCATCACTTCTTGTAATTGTGTAGACGGTATTGGGATAGGTTTCAAAATTGGCCACATATAAATTGTCGTAATCAGGCCCCGAAAAAGTGCTGTAGGCTATCCAACCCAAACCTATTAATAAGGCAATTGAAGCGGCTATGGACCAATTCTTAAGTCTTGGTTTTGAAGAGATACTTTTATTCTTTGCCTCAATTTCCTTTTCAAAACCGATCAATTTCTGCTTTAGGTTTTGCTTCTGGTTTTTATTGATTACCCGCTTCAGATCGTTTTCAAATTCGAACTGGGCCTTGAACTCCAAATCCTTTTCCAACAAATCATTGAAAAGCAGTTGCTCATCCTCTGTAAGCTGATCTGAAAAATAGCGATATAATAAAAGTTCCTTATCCATAATCAGTGGGAATTATTAGCTTGAATCCGTTCCCTCAAGGTTTTCATACAACGGGATTTTGCCGCTTTTACGACATTTTCACTGTTGTAATTTTCTGCCTCCATGATTTCCTGTATAGTATAACCGCGATAGTAAAAAAGGGTCAATAATTCCTGGCATTTTTTGCCTAGGGCGCCAAAGTGTTTTTGCAATAATATTTGCTCTGTGGTCAATTCTTGTTCTTCCATTTCAAATCCGTTCACCAATTCATCATCCTTGCCTACTATTGCTAGGTCAAATTTTGAGCCTACCTTTTTTTTATTCTTTTTCATGCGATCAAAAATCAAGTATTTACCAATACCAAAAAGATAGGTCGCAATACTACTGCTAAAGCTTTCGACCTTTCCACTCATCACATTGTCATAGAAAATAATATAGGCATCTTGATAAACATCTATATTTTCCTCATCCGACAAATGGTACCTCCGTGCAAAATTTAAGAATTTGTCACGGTTCTCTTCGTAAACCTGTTGCAACGCCTTATCAGAGCCTTTTCTTAGGTCATCGAGCGTAATTTCGGTTTTTGCTTCTTTCACTTTATGGATGGGGATAAATAAGGTTAACACCGCGCTATGCTAATTTAACATTTTTTAAAAAAAGTCGTCTATGAAAACCCTTAAATAGCGCGTACAGCTTCCATTTGTAGTATTAGCACTACAAAGAATGCCGCTACTTTACAACAAGATCTAAGTGTTGATAACAAAACACCAAAAAAAATTCGTCTTGAGGTTAACCTTTCCTTCCCTAAGCTATAAAGGGTTAAATATTTAAAACTAAAATCATGAAAACAATTAAAATTTTATACCTGGCTTTTGTATTGATCTCCGTAATATCCTGTGATAAGGATTCCGTTGGCGACATCCCTAATGAACCTAAAGAAGTTGAATCCATTCCCAAAGATGGTGAACTTCCGGCCGAATCACTCTCACTGGCATTTACCGTTCAGACCCAACAAGACCAAATGGGCGATTTTGCAGATAATGCCATGGTCTTGTTCAATGGTAAAGTATGGTCCGTTGGTGGTATCAACGCCTATTCGACCCCCAATTTATCCAGCGATGTCTGGAGCAGTGAAAACGGCAAAAACTGGGTTTCAGTGACAAACGATAAGTTTAGCGAACGCAAGGGCCATACGCTTACAGTTTACGATGACAAAATGTGGCTCATTGGTGGTGTAGACGATTTGGGTACCTTTTTAGGGGAAATATACTTTTCTACCGATGGAGTTAATTGGACCATGGTAACCGCCCTTAGCCCCACATTACTTACCCCTGCCTATCACAGCACTGTGGTCTTCAACAACAAACTTTACGTGATCATGGATGGCCTTGATGACCATGTCACTGTATTGTCATCCAGTGATGGTATAGATTGGAATATTGAAACCGATAATGCCTTTTCCAACAGGGAGGATTTTGAAGCCGTTGTGTTTGAGAATGCTATTTATGTCATTGGTGGCAAACATTTGGACAGCTCATTCAATGAAATATGGAAAAGCACCGATGGCATTGAATGGAATCTGGTTACGCCCAGTACCGACATCTTTAGCCCTAGGTATTCACATACGGCAACGGTTCATAACAATAAGGTATGGATAGTTGGCGGTGTCACCGGGCCTTTAGATGAGACTCACATTGATTTTTGGTACTCTGAAAATATGGAGGATTGGACAGAATATGATGGTCCCTTACCTGCTACCGAAGGTCTTATTCAGCATGCGGCGCTGTCCTACAATGAGGAATTATGGCTCTTTGGAGGATTACAGCCAAATGCCTCCGGTTCGGCTTTTATAACAGGTGAGATTAGAAGTATTAAAGAAGAAGAATAAATGTCAATGTTAACCTATAGCATGACTTAAACATAAATAGAAAACTCTAAAACCCTAGTTATGAAATCAATATCCACAATTAGAATCGAAGTAAAAAACATTTGGAAAGTAGGACTGATGCTTTTGGTAATAGCAACCATTTTAAGTTGCAACAAAGACGACGATCCTGAAATGGAGGACGCGCATCTGGCCGAAAGTTCGCAAGAACTACTTATTGGCAAATGGTTTTATAATGTTACCTCAAATGGTGATGCATCTGCCTGTGAAGCACAATCGTATTACAATTTCACAGATACGCAAAAATTGGAATATCAACTTGTTATTGATGATTTTGGTCTTGTTGTAGGTGGTTACGAATTAATTGGTGATTGCTATGTTTCTCCTGTGACCTCAATAAATTACAGCCTAAATACCACCAACGAAATACAATTTTTAAATGAATATGAAGACACAATTACTTTAAAAATAGTATCCATTAACGAAACCACACTGGTATTTACAAAAGGTACTTTAGACGATACAACCACTTATATTTTAATGAAAGAACTTTAAAATAAAATAATTATGAATACTATAAATAAAATAAAAAGAGACTCCGTATTTAAAAGAGTAACCAAATATGCCATAATTATATTAGTATTGGGCTCCTTGCTTAATTGTCATAAAAATGATGATGATGTTGTTAACTCAATAGAAAATCAATTATTAGGTAAATGGGAAGTTACTGGTGGCACCTTTTTAGAATCGCAACCTAAATATCTCATTTTCAATAGTAATAATACCGTAAATTTTTTAAGCGAACATAGTTTAGGTTTTAAGGCAAATGAAAATTTCGACTACACCGTTTCAGGATCTGAAATCAAGATAAATGTACAAGGCTTTTTCCCTTTTGAATTTATTTTAGAGCAGAATACACTACAGATTATTCATGGTGATAATGCTTTGGAGTTAACAAAAAATAATTCGGCACCTACTTCAGACGATTGGGTAAAAAAGCTTTCTATATTAAGTAAAGGAGACCCTCCTTCTGGCGGTAAAGTAGATATAGCATTTACATACAATAAAACGGAAATCGTATATGGCATGGGCAGTGCTGCCACCTATATTTCCCTTATAGATCCTGAAACATTTACAGAGGTTGGTTCCATAGAAACAACAAAAAAAGCAAAAGTTGTAGAAGTTGAAAACTTTGGTGCCCCGGATAGATATCTTTTTCAAAGTGATGACAATTCCAATCTAGTTAGTGTTTACACAATGAATGATGGGGCATTTCAATTTACATTACAAGTAGACAATGATATATCTGGTATGGCTTCAGCTAATTCCGATTTTCTATGGGTTGTATCAAACAACAATGAAGGGAGTATCAATTTGGTAAATGTAGCAGATAACACTATCGACCAGTCAATCTCATTGGGTTATTATAATCTATACGGGATGGACTATCAAAATAACTACATATATATTACTGATGGCAAATACTTACACAAATGCCAAACAACACCAACATTTAAAGCTGTAACCTCTTATGAAGTATCTGATTTTGCTATGCAAGGAATTGCCTTCGATGGCACAAACTTCTGGGCAAGTGGTTTTGACGATTTAGAGAGTGACTATAAACTAGTTAAGACCAATCTTACCTTATAACCTTCAAAATAAAAACAGCACCAAAAACATTCCTTATAAACCTGTTAATTTAAAATAAGTAATTATGAAAACTGCAATTAAATCGTTAAGCTTAGTTATAGTATTAGTGGCCCTTACTTTTACATCATGCACCAAAGAAGGGGAAACAGGGCCTATGGGACCAGCGGGTATAAACGGAACCGATGGAACTGATGGGGAGGACGGAAACGATGGCAATGCCAATGTCATGGCCTCAGATTGGTTGGAACCTACCGAAAGTTCTTATAGCGTTAACAATCCAAGATATAAGGCCTTACCTCTTGCAACAAATCTGGGTTCAAGTTTATTGGAGGACGGGGTTATTCTTGTGTACTATGATAATGACACGGATGTATATCTCCTCCCCAACCATATATTCGCTCCTGATGGCACCATATTAAAATCGATAGATTCAAAAATTAATCGGGCCTCCCGCAATATATATGTCAATATTCAACGTTCCGATTCCGATCTAACTCCAGGTGAATATCTCTGGGACCCAAGCGGTCCGCCATATGGGAAAGGAGTTCGATTTAGATATGTAATCGTTCCCTCCAACGCTGCTTCCGGTAAAAAGGCTGCAATCGACTACAAGAAAATGTCTTATGAAGAAGTAATGGACCATTTCGGATTGGATTATTAATAACCATTATTTGACAACAAATTAAAAAGCCGAGGATCTCACTCGGTTTTTTTATGTACCAATGTTAACCTTTTAGTTAGGCCACCATTAAAACATAGAAACCATAAAAATTACGGTCATGAAAATCTATAAATCAATTTTGGGAATTTTAATACTACTTATAACAACTATGGGCTGCCAGAAAGATGATGACGGTACCATTTATTTAAGTGATGCCAAACAAATTACAGCCTTCAAAATCTTGAAATCCGAAAACCCTTCCTTGACGCAGGACATTATAGGCACAATCGATCAGTATACCAGAACCATAACCGCCATGGCTCCAAATGGCACCGACTTAAATGGCCTTGTCCCCAGTATACAAGCATCATCAAAGGCATCCATTAACCCGATGGCAAGTCAAGATTTTGGCAACACTGTAATTTATACGGTTACCGCTGAGGATAAAACTACGGTAGCCTATGAAGTAAAGATACAAGTTGCCCAGAATAGCGAAAAGAAAATAAGGTATTTCAATTTTGTACCCGCCGATAACCCAACATTGACGGCCACTATAGTTTGTACAATTGACGAAGATTCAAAATTGATTACTGCAACTATTCCCAACAATGTAGACCTGTCCTCCATGACTCCCGAGATTGGGCTATCTCCTGGGGCCACAATAGACCCTACTGGAGTCCAAAATTTCACGGGAAAAGTGACTTACACGACAACTGCAGAAGACGGTTCAACCAATATTTATGAGGTTCAATTAACCAACCTCGCTACCAAACAAAAAACTGTTTTGGAAGATATCTTAAGTACAAATCCAGGAAACACTCTAGGTTGGGATTTAAGTACCTCAGATTTAAGTACTTTGGAGGGTGTGTATACCTGGGAAACAGGAGAAATATATAGGATAGACCTTTCTGGAAAGGGCATAAAGGTAATACCCACAGCCGTAGGTGAACTTAAGTACTTGAGCTTCCTTAAACTTTCCGATAACAATATTGATTTTATACCCGAGGAGATAGGATTATTAACCAATTTATCAAGCTTATATGTAGACAACAATATGCTTGACGCATTACCGGCTGCACTTTGGACAATTACAGGACTTAGGAATCTGGGGTTAAATAGCAATAATTTAACTTCCCTACCCAATGAAATTGGCTCGCTATCAAATTTAGGACAGCTTAATATCTCAAATAATAATATACAATCCATTCCGGCAACAGTTGGGAACTTTACCCAATTGACCTATTTGAATTTTAGCTCCAACAACATTGAAGCCCTGCCCACAGAAATAGGACAACTTTCAAATCTGCAATATTTTTATGCTACGGACAATGAGTTGACCAATCTTCCCGAATCAGTTTGGGATTTAGGGAGCATTCAATATTTCTCGATAGGTAGCAACAATTTCTCTACCTTACCCCATGAAGTAGGACAACTTACAGCTTTGATAGAACTAAATATATCAGACAATAACCTAACAGCCCTTCCCTCTTCCATAGGAGAACTCATTAACCTGGATGAGTTGGATTTGCGCACCAACAATTTTACATCAATACCTCAGGCCGTTTGTGATCTGGAACCTGACCATGGCACCCTTATTCATAAAGATGAAAGTGTTAGCTGCGAATAATAAAATCAGGACATCCATGGTAAATAGCATTTTAAACCGAAGTAGGTACTTCGGTTTTTTTTTTGCTCTGGTGTTAACCTTTTCAACTCAGAATCATAAAAGGTAAACAATCTCTAAAAAAAGAAATTATGAAAACTGCAATGAAATATTTAGGCTTAGTTATCGCTGTAATAGCCCTTACTTTTACATCATGCACTAAAGATGGCGAAATAGGGCCAGCAGGTCAGGATGGAATTGATGGAACCAATGGGGAAGATGGGAATGCGAATGTGCGCGTTTTTAAATATGATATTTCCCAAAGTACGGGAGGCTCGTTTACCCAAGAAATACCCGAAATTACGGCCGATGTTCTTGAGAATGATTTGATATTGGGGTATCTAAGGACTAATATTCGAGAAAACAGTCCAATTCCAGCAACTAGAGCTCGTATAGGAGGATTTACTGATGTGGATGTTGCCGTAAATATTGAAATTGGGAAATACAGTTTTAGTTTATTTAGGGAAAGTAGTTCTACCCTTTTATTACTTCCCAAAGGATCTATGGAAGAATTAAAAATTATAATCGCTAAATCTTCAAGTATTTCAGCTAAAACCGGAGAAGAAAACATGCGATCACTACTTAAGAATGCAGGTGTCGACATTAATGATTACCACGCCGTTATGGATTATTATGGGCTCGAATATTAACTCTTTTGCCACATAAAAACAAAAAACCGAGGCTTACACCTCGGTTTTTTGTTTTATAATTTCTGCTTCAAAAAGCGTTTCAAAATGCTTCAGCAGCTTTTGTTTCACCTCGTTCATATCCACTTCCTTTTTACCTAGCTCTACATTCAACGAAGTTACCGCTTTGCCTTTGATTCCACATGGAATCATCAGATCAAAATAGCCCAGATCGGCATTTACGTTCAAGGCAAAACCATGCATGGTAACCCACCGACTGGCACGTACGCCCATGGCACAGATCTTTCTGGCGAATGGGGTACCTACATCCAACCAAACTCCGGTTTCCCCTTTGGAACGCTCAGCCTTAAGACCGTAGTCCGCCAAGGTAAGAATCACCATCTCTTCCAAAAACCTGAGGTATTTATGAATGTCTGTAAAGAAATTATCAAGATCTAGAATAGGGTAGCCCACAATCTGTCCAGGCCCGTGATAGGTGATGTCCCCGCCACGGTTTATTTTGTAGAATTTTGCGCCTTTTTCGGTAAGTACGTTTTCATCTACCAATAGGTTATCCATATCCCCGCTTTTACCCAAAGTATATACATGCGGATGCTCTACAAACAAAAAATGATTGGGCGTTTCCAGCCGGGAGCCCTCCCTCCTATTCTTAATTTTTAAGTCCAAAATAGACTGGAACAATTCTTCCTGGTAATCCCAAGTTTCCTTGTAATCCTTGTGCCCCAAATCTTTAATTTCTACTACTTTATTTCTTTTCACGCTTCAAAAATATAAATATCGTTCTGAAAATGATCAATTTTCCTTTCCCCAACCCTAAAGGGAGGGAAAATTATCAACTCCTTTTAAAATTTTTATCAACTTCTCTGTTATCTTACTAAAATTATTGTCTATTTCTTGATTGTCAAACCTAATCACTTTCAGCCCATAACTTTCCAAAATACTTGTTCTATCATTATCATATTCCAAATTCGATTTATGTTGTTTTCCGTCCAGCTCAATGACAAATTTAGCTTGATGACAATAAAAGTCGAGTATGTAGTCATTGAACGGATGCTGCCTTCGAAATTTGAATCCATGTGGTTTAACCTTCAAGAATTCCCATAATTTTTCTTCTTGTGGAGTTTGTGTCTTTCGTAATAAATCCGCGTAAGCAAACTTATCGGCCTTAGCACCTGCATGCATTCCTTCTTCTTCTAACGACCTGTTTTTACTACACATAAATTGGATCTATACCCTAAGTTTTTCCCGATTAACGACCTCAATTCCTTTAAATGGAAAAAACCTCACCCTTCAGGGTTGGGGCATGGTTTTTTCGGACTTGCCCGTTATAGATTATTCCTTGTAATCCTTATGTCCCAAATCTTCTAAGAGAATACTTTTGTTCATCCTGCAAAGATACAAACTCCCACCATAAAGCAAACTACACGCTTTTAGTTCGGATTGTTAAGGATGATCAAGGCGGCGATAACACCGGGCACCCACCCGCAAAGGGTAAGCAGAAAAACGATAATAAAAGATCCGCACCCCTTGCCAATTACGGCCAAGGGAGGGAAAATAATGGCCAACAAGACCCTAAAACAGCCCATGCTTTTTTCGATTTTTGATTGATGGCGTCCTTTGGCAGGACAAATGTACCAATAAGACTAAAAAACAGACATTTTGTTACAAGGAATTGGGAATATTTTGAATACACTGTTTTGAAAACAATCAATTCCAATTTTTGGATTGATAGATTAACGCAGAGTGCCTATATTTGCAGCCTTAATTTATAAGAATATGCAACTTTCGGAACAAGAAGTAATTAGAAGGGAAAAACTTGGCAAGTTACGGGAATTGGGCATCAACCCCTATCCCGCAGCACTTTACCCAGTAAATAGCACTTCTAAAAATGCCAAGGAGAATTATGAGGAAGGCAAAAAGGTAGTTCTTTCCGGAAGGCTTATGTCCAGAAGAATCCAAGGCAAGGCTTCCTTTGCGGAACTACAGGACAGCGAAGGCCGTATACAGGTCTATTTCAACAGGGACGAAATTTGTACTGGAGATGACAAGACCTTGTACAATGATGTGTATAAAAAATTATTGGACATTGGTGACATTATTGGCGTAGAAGGGGAGCTTTTCACCACTCAGGTGGGCGAGAAAACCGTAATGGTCAGGAATTTTACCTTGCTTAGTAAATCCCTACGTCCTTTACCCTTGCCAAAAGTGGATGCCGAAGGAAAAGTATACGATGAATTTAACGACCCAGAATTGCGCTATCGCCAACGATACGTGGATTTGGTAGTGAATCCAAGCGTTAAGAAAAATTTTATAAAGCGTACCAAGATCACCAATAGTATGCGTCAGTTTTTTAACGATGCCGGCTATTTGGAGGTAGAAACCCCAATACTACAACCCATTCCGGGCGGGGCTGCGGCACGTCCGTTTATGACCCACCATAACGCCTTGAACATCCCTTTATATTTAAGGGTAGCGAATGAACTTTACCTAAAAAGATTGATTGTTGGTGGCTTTGACGGAGTTTACGAATTTGCCAAGGATTTTAGGAACGAGGGTATGGACCGTACCCATAACCCTGAGTTTACGGTTATGGAACTTTATGTGGCCTACAAGGATTACAATTGGATGATGGACATGACCGAAAAGCTTTTGGAAAAGGTGGCTATCGATTCCAACGGCACGTCCAAAGTAACCGTAGGCAAAAATGAGATAGAATTTAAGGCCCCTTACCCTAGGGTTCCCATTTTGGAAGCCATTAAAATCCATACGGGTTTTGATGTAGCCGGGATGAACGAGGTGGAACTTAGGGAGGTTGCCAAAAAATTAAATATTGAGGTGGATGATAGTATGGGAGTTGGCAAGCTTATCGATGAGATTTTCGGTGAAAAATGTGAACATCACTACGTACAGCCCACCTTTATCACAGATTACCCCAAGGAAATGAGTCCTTTGTGCAAGGAGCACAGGGACAATCCCGCATTAACGGAACGTTTTGAACTGATGGTAAACGGCAAGGAATTGGCCAATGCCTATTCCGAGCTAAACGATCCCATTGACCAGCGTGAAAGGTTCGAGGAACAACTTCAACTTTCGGAAAAAGGGGACGACGAGGCCATGTTCATTGATCAAGATTTCCTAAGGGCCCTGGAATACGGAATGCCCCCAACAAGTGGCATCGGTATCGGCATCGATCGATTGGTAATGTTGATGACCAACAATGCCTCCATACAAGAAGTTCTTTTCTTCCCACAAATGAGACCGGAGAAGAAACAAGTAGAGCTTAGCGAGGAAGAAAAGGAAATCCTTGCCATTTTAAAGCCGGAAGGCAAAATGGCACTGGATGAGCTTAAGACCAAAGCAGGCTTAAGTGGAAAAAAATGGGACAAATCCATGAAGGCCCTTTCCAAGCACGAGTTGATCAAGGTAGCCACCGAGGGCGATACTAAAATGGTGGTGCTAAAGAAATAATTAGGCAAAGTTTACCTTAAACCAATTTTAAAAATCTTTAATGCTTGCAGACCCTTTACCTCTAGGTTGGGATATGTAGGCATTTTTTAATTGTTTAACCTATAAATTTCCCGGCAAACAAATAATTCAACTTAACAATTCTCAAAATAGTCCTTATTTAATAATTCCATGTTCTATTCTTAATTAATACATTTTTTGACAATATTATCTATAGATTCGCATAATTATTCTTATTATTAGTGGAGTTTTATTCAACAAAGTAAAAACCATGAAAAATAAGGCATATTTATTCCTATTGATATTGGGGGCAGTTATGCTTGTTGTTTCCGTTTGGAATATGCTGCAACCTTCCGATACGGTTGATTTTAGTGCCGATATAAAACCCATCTTAAACAAGAACTGTATTACCTGTCACGGCGGGGTTAAAAAAAGTGGTGGTTTTAGCCTTTTATTCGAAGATGAGGCCTTTGCCAATACAGAATCCGGGACTCCGGCCATTATACCTGGTAATGCTGCCAAAAGTCCGTTTATCCAACGATTAAAGGAAGATGACCCAGAATTACGGATGCCCTATAAGAAGTCCAAACTATCAAAAGAGGAAATTGACCTATTGACCAAATGGGTAGATCAAGGCGCTAAATGGGGCAAGCATTGGGCCTATTCTTTGCCTGAAAAAGTGGAAATTCCGGAAACAACGCAATCCGCAGGTATCGCTTCGGGTGATCTAGAGGGATTTATTCAAAATGAAATAGACCACTTTATTTTAAGGACTTTGGAAAATAACGACTTGGAACCTAGTCCTGCAGCAGAGCCCAATGTAATAGCCAGAAGACTTTCCATGGACATAACCGGACTTCCACCGGACGATTCCTTGTTTAATGATTTTACCGCTGGAAAGATTACCTATGAAAATATGGTGGACGAGCTGTTGTCCCAAGATGGTTATGGTGAAAAGTGGGCCAGTTGGTGGTTGGACCAAGCCCGCTATGCCGATACCAAAGGTTATGAAAGTGATATGGGGAGGACTATGTGGCAATATCGTGATTGGGTAATAAGGGCCTTCAATCAGGATATGCCCTATGACCAGTTTACCATTGAGCAGTTGGCCGGTGATCTTTTACCTCAACCATCCGTTGACCAACTCATTGCAACGGCTTTCCATAGAAACACCATGAATAACGGAGAAGGAGGAACAGATGATGAAGAGTTTAGGGTAGCTGCGGTAATAGACAGAGTAAATACCACTTTTGAGGTATGGCAGAGCACCACTATAGGCTGCGTACAATGTCATAGTCATACTTATGACCCCTTTAAAAATAAAGAGTATTACAATCTCATGGCATTTTTCAACAATTCCAGGGATGAAGATACTTCTGAAGATGAACCTACTCTAAAATTTTATACTCCGGACCAAAAAAAGGAGATAAAAAAGATAGTAGATTGGATTTCCAACCACGGCAGTCCCCAAATTGCCGAAAAATATCAGAACTTTCTCACCTACACCGAACCAATTTACCATTCGCATTTAATAAAAAAATTCGAAAATGGTAACGTAGAAGGAAGGCTTTCCTTAAGGGATAATGGTTTCTGTTTTTTAAATAATGTATACACTCAAGGTGCGGGGTATATGTATTTAAAATATTCTTCGGGAATAGACGGCACTACTATGACGATAAGAAAGGATAATGCCAAGGGAGAAATTCTATCCCAGTTTGTCATCAATAAAACTTCTGGCAACTTAGTACGAAAAGTTCCATTTAAAAAAACCAACGAAAAGCTAAACCTTTATATAGAAACGGATAATAATAGTGTCTCACCTAAATCTACCTTGGGATATTTTACATGGTTTGCCTTTCTTCCCGATATGCCTGATGATCCGGTAGCCGAATATTCTAACATTGAAGATACCTTATTAAAATTATTAAATACAGATACAGCCTCTTTACCTATAATGGTTGAAAACCCGGACTATAGAAACCGGATCACCCAAGTTTTTGAGCGGGGTAGTTGGCTTATGAAAACCGATACAGTACAACCAGGAACTCCCAAAAGCCTCAACGCTTGGAACGATGCCTGGCCAAAAAATAGGTTGGGACTCTCCAGATGGCTTGTCAGTAAGGAGAACCCGCTAACGGCTAGGACTCTGGTCAATAAGGTGTGGCAGCAAATTTATGGCCGGGGCATAGTAGCTTCCTTAGAGGATATGGGCTCCCAATCCGATCCGCCTTCCCATCCAGAATTATTCGATTGGCTGGCTTTAAGATTTATGAACGAGCACAATTGGAGTATAAAAGCCTTGGTGAAAGATATTGTGATGAGCGGCACCTACAGGCAGAGTTCCAAAAACAACGCCAAATTATACAATTTGGATCCTGAAAACCGACTCTATGCCCGCGGCCCTAGAATACGCTTAAGTGCAGAGCAAATTCGCGATCAGGCACTGGCCGTATCCGGGCTTTTAAGCACCAAAATGTACGGCCCAAGTGTTATGCCGCCCCAACCGGATGGCATCTGGCAAACGGTATACAATGGAGGTAATTGGGTGGAAAGTAAAGGAGAGGACAAGTATAGGAAAGGCGTATACACCTATTTAAAAAGAACCAGCCCCTACCCCTCCTTCCTAACTTTTGACGCAGGCAGCAGGGAAGTATCAACGGTGCGTAGAACGGTGACCAATACTCCACTTCAAGCCTTGGTAACACTAAATGATCCCGTATATTTGGAAACCGCCTATCATCTGGCCAAAATCATGAGGCAGGGCAAGAATGTGGACTCAAGCATTCGGGAGGGATACAAGAAAGCTGTTTTGTCGGACATTAGCGAAGAAAAATTAAGCGCCTTAAAAGAATTGTACAACAGTTCCCTTTCCGATTTTCAAGAAAAACCAAAGAATGTTAAGGAGTTTATTCCTTTTGAAACCGATACAGATGCCAATTTAGCGGCATTGACCGTTGTGGCCAATGCTATTATGAACTTGGATGAGTTTTTAACAAAATCGTAGTTATGAACAGTTTGGACCGATTAATAAAAGAAAAGTTACAACGGGAAATACAGGCAAAGACCCGAAGGCATTTTATAAAGGATTGTGTTGCCGGGATGGGAGGTTTGGCCTTAGGTTCCCTTTTTATGTCCTGTAACTCTTTTCTTGGCAACAATGACAAAGCTAAAATTGCACTAACCGAAAGGGACATCAACCCCTTAGCTTCCATGGCTCCCCCTTTCCCTGCCAAGGTAAAATCCGTTATTTATTTGCATATGGCGGGAGCTCCCTCCCAACTGGAAATGTTCGATTACAAGCCTACCCTTCATAAGCTGAACAATCAGGCCTGTCCGCAATCCTTGTTGGAAGGTCGAAAATTTGCCTTCATCCGCGGAGTTCCCAAATTACTTGGACCACAGGCGGAATTTAAGCAGCACGGGGAATCCGGTAATTGGGTCTCCAACTTTCTGCCCCACTTTTCAAAAGTAGTGGATGAAGTTGCCTTCCTTAAAGCGGTAAATACAGATCAATTCAATCACGGGCCCGCCCAATTGTTCATGCATACCGGAAGTCCCAGATTGGGCAGGCCAAGTATAGGATCTTGGGTCACCTATGGCTTAGGCTCCGAAAATCAGAATTTGCCAGGCTTTGTTGTACTTACTTCTGGAGGAAAAACACCGGATGCCGGAAAAAGTGTCTGGGGCAGTGGTTTTTTACCCTCGGTGTACCAAGGAGTCCAATGCCGATCCAAAGGAGATCCGGTACTTTATATAGACGACCCTAAAGGCATTACCCGAAACCTTAAAAAAAGTACTATAGATGCTATAAACAACATCAATAAAAAAGAATTTGACGAATATTCCGATCCAGAGATCCTGGCCAGGATCAATCAGTACGAAATGGCCTACCGTATGCAGACTGCAGTACCAGAGGTCATGAACATCAACAATGAACCAGAGCATATAAAGGAAATGTACGGGGTGCAACCCGGAAAGGAATCCTTTGCCAACAATTGTCTCTTGGCCAGAAAACTCGTTGAGGACGGGGTACGATTTGTGCAATTGTTCGATTGGGGATGGGACAGCCATGGCGACAGTCATTCCAATGCCGTTGATCTTGGGTTAAGAAATAAATGTACAGAAATAGACAGGCCAATTTCAGCACTACTTCTAGACCTTAAACAAAGAGGATTATTGGAAGAAACCTTGGTGGTCTGGGGAAGTGAGTTCGGAAGGACACCTATGCAGGAAAACAGGGAAGGAAAAGAAATGGCCTTTAAGGGAAGGGACCATCACGGGGATGCCTTCACCATGTGGATGGCCGGAGGGGGCATTAAAAAAGGTGCTAGCTGGGGACTCACCGATGAAATTGGATTTTCCGCTTTGGAAGGACAGGTCTCGGTACACGATGTGCACGCCACTATGATGCACCTTCTGGGTTTTGACCACGAACAATTTACTTTTGACTTTCAAGGAAGGCCCTTCCGTCTTACCGATGTGGAAGGCCATGTAATACACGAAATTCTTGCCTAAAATACAAATCAACCAAACCAATAAAATGCATTTATCTATCCTCCTTTTTCAGAACTTATCATCTTACTATAGTCAGGTAGCTTTTAAAAAAATAGCCCAAAATTGAATAAATAGCTGATCTATGGAAGTTATTCAACAATTAATAGGGCGCTTACACCCCCTTGTAGTGCATTTACCAATAGGATTCATTCTTGCCGCCTTACTGTTGCAATGGTATGATAGAAAGAATAATGAATGGTCCAAAATAATTGGAATCCTATTTCAATGGGCATTTATTTTCGCTACCATAGCCTGTATTAGTGGCTATCTGCTTTATAAAGGCGAAGGATATTCCTTTGATACTGTAAAATTTCATTTATGGCTGGGTATTGTTACCGCCCTGTTTTCTCTGTTGATGTATCTTAGGTTGGCAGCACCCTCAAAAATCGACTTTATAAAGCGAGTGCCGGTGGTCCTTTTTTCCTACTCACTATTATTTCTAATATCGTTCACCGGGCATCTTGGGGGAAATATTACCCACGGATCGGACTACCTCATTGAACCTCTGCCCAACAGTATAAAATCCCTATTGGGCGTTGGCCCGGAAGTTTATGAAATGCCTACCCTGGAAGAAGAAAATTGGGAAGAGGCAATACTTTACACAGACCTTGTACAACCCATCCTCAATACTAGATGCGTAAGCTGTCACAACACCAAAAAAGAAAAGGGGGAATTGCTATTGGAGGAAGAAAATGGAATTCTTAAGGGAGGTGAAAATGGGGCGATTATTGAGCCGAACGACCCCGAGAACAGCGCCCTCTACGCCAGATTAATATTGCCACTGGACCATGAAGACCACATGCCACCAAAAGATAAGGATCAGCCCTCCAAGGAAGAATTGGATATTATTAAAACTTGGATAGCCAATGGCAATTCTTTTGACAAGAGTATTGGGGAAATGGGCTTGAAAAAGGAATTGTTCCACTCGTTTTTTCCAAAGAAAAAAGATGACACCTACCCGGACGTATTGATTGCAGAAGTATCTGCAGATACCATTTCGGCCATAAAGAATAAAGGCTTCCACGTAGAAAGAGTCAACGAAGAAAGTAAGTTCCTAAAGGTGTCCTGTATCAACAAACCTACTTTTTCGGATGGAGATTTTGAGCTGCTGACTTCGCTTATAAATCAGATCGTATACCTAGACCTGGGTGAAACCCAAGTTACGGATGCCATTTTTGAGAAACTAAGCACCTTGCCCCACCTAACGGTATTAAAGTTGGACAATACTGCGGTAACAGGAAGAAATATAGAAACTTTGGAAAAACTAGAGTATCTTAAAAACTTGAACCTTATGGGGACAAATTTTGAAGAGGTACATCTCCCAAAATTAAAAGAGTTTAAAAAATTACAGATTGTATATCTGTTCAATACCCCTGTTAAAAAACCAGATCAAGTAAGCAAACCGAAAGAAGGGGAATTATTTATAGATTACGGAGGTTACGACCTTCCGAAAATAGCCACAGATTCCATAGTTTTTTAGTTTGCCACTAACCTGGCACTATCAACGTTAAATCCCTGTATTACATCGAAATACTGAAATAAGAGCGGCATTTCCACGTTAGTACTAATAGATCCCAAATCTATTTGTATGAAAAACTTCTACGCAATTGTTTTCATGTCATTTTTTGCACTATCCTGTACCAAAGAGGACGATAAGGAGGGCAACACTCCCGATGAGGAGATAGATTTGACGGCCTGTTTTACGTCAAGCACGGATACCATAGCCCTTGGAGAAGCTTTACAATTGACCAATTGTTCCGAAAATGCCGTTATTTTTTCCTATGATTTTGGTAATAATGAAATAAGCAACCAAGAAAGCCCTTCCGTAACCTATCAGCAAGGAGGCAGTTTTACAATTACCCTAGTTGTCTACGATGACCAAAAACATAGTAAAACCTTTACCAAAACAATTTTTGTGGAAACCCCAGTGGAATCCTATTACCTGTTCCCCGAAATTCCCCTAGGATATAATGGGCTACCAATAGAACTGGGCATTGACCCCCTAAATGGCAATATTTTCTATCTGGAAAAAACCGAGGATCTAGTAAACCTGACCATTTCCAAATTCTACTACAAAGAATTGGGAACCAACCTTATACCTACCTCAAATTATATTGCCGACCAACAGTTCAATACTGAAAATGCCTATGTAAATTTTCTGGGCAACGGTAACAAGAACATCCATTTTTCCCGTACCCTTCCGGAGTTATACGGGTCTCAGGAAGTAACCCTAAATAACAACTGGGCCCTAACAGCTACCTTAAGTTCTGCTACCAAATACCTTTATGGCTATTTAAAAGAAGGTGCAAATTCCATATTCTTCGGAACACAAAAAGACAATGGCACCTATAAAGCAGTTATTGAAAACAGGAATGCCAATGGCGATGCCTTCGATGTACAGTTTAAAACTGTTGGATCCAACAATGCCGTGCTGACCGACATGATCAAGACAAGCACTGGTTATATTGCTTTTGGAGCCACATTCGACAAGAATATCATCCTACCCTTCATTAGCAACTATAGCCCGATTCTAGTGTTTTTCGATTCCAATTTGACCGTTACAAAAACGGCAGAACTTAGTAATTCCGTCTTGGGGACGCAAATCACCGAAGCCAACCATCTAAACGGTGCTTACCACCTCATACAATTGTCCAATGGCAACTTGGTTGCCTACGGCAATGGCGAGCTCAACATTACAGATTCGGAAGGAAACCATATCAAAACCCAATATTTTGATGTAGACAATAAAATCCAAGCAATGATCTCCTTGGGAGATTCTTTTGTAATCTCAACAGGCGATGGCTATTTGCGCAAATTCGACCCTACCGGTACGGAAATCAAAAAATTAAATTACAAGGGGAGCTTTATTCCAGAAATATTGGAGATAAACAATAACCTATTTTTTGTTGCCGGCTACCGAACCAAGGATACAATCCTCAACATAGGAGAACTTCCTGTCGTAAAAATATTTTACGGTGCGGTGGACAAAGACCTTAATTTGATAAGAGTGGAGTCGATTTTCAACTAATTGGAAACAATATCACAAAAACTAAAACTACATATCAGTTTACATTTTTATAACTGCCGGAAATAACCTAGTTTAGAACACCATAAACCTCCCATATGGATTTGAGCAAAAAATTAGGATTATTATTAGGCCCTATCTTCTTTTTTATTCTTCTAAATTTACCTGATACCCTAGTCTCCGAAAAAGGCGATGCGGTAATCGCCGTGGCAGTCTGGATGGTAGTTTGGTGGATAACCGAAGCCGTATCCATTTCGGTGGCGGCCCTGTTGCCCCTTATTTTGTTTCCCCTCCTAAAGATTATGCCTATCAACGACGTAGGTGCCAACTATGGAAGTCCCATCATTTTTCTGTTTTTTGGAGGCTTTGTGATGGCTTTGGCCTTGGAGAAAGTGAACTTACATAAACGTATTGCCCTTAACATCATAAGAATTACGGGAACAACACCGAACAAGGTAGTCCTAGGGTTTATGATCGCTACGGCGGCCTTAAGCATGTGGATCAGCAATACAGCAAGTACTGTGGTTATGCTCCCCATTGCCATGTCCGTTATTGGGCTGTTGGTAAACGATGCCGATGGCTTTACCAAGGATGATCGCAATTTTGCCCTCAATGTAATGTTGGGAATCGCCTTTTCCGCAAACGCCGGGGGCATAGCAACCGTTATCGGAACCCCGCCAAATTCAATTCTAATTGGTTTACTGGAAAACGAATACAATATTGAAATCTCCTTTCTTAAATGGATGGTTGTTGGATTACCATTTTCAATCATCCTGGTAACCATTTGTTATCTAGTCCTTGTAAAATGGTTTTTTCCCAATAAGCAATTAAAATTTACAGGCTCCAAACAGATTATTCAGGAAGAATTAAAAAAATTGGGACCTACGAGCCGCAAAGAAAAAATGGTACTCACCATCTTCGGAATAACGGTTTTCCTATGGATTTTTAGAACCTTGATCAACAGTATATTTCCATCCTTGGGATTATCGGACACCATCATAAGTATGATAGCCGCGGTTTCCCTTTTTGCCATTCCCTTTAACCTTAAAAAAGGTGATTTTATAATTGGCTGGAGCGATACCGAAAAATTGGCCTGGGGAATTCTAATATTATTTGGTGGTGGACTAGCCCTGGCCGAGGGAATGTCTACAAGTGGTATTGTAGATATGGTGGCAAACGCCATTTCTACTAGCGATATAAGTATATTATTTACAGCATCCCTGTTAATACTATTGATGCTCTTCATGACAGAATTAATGAGCAATGTAGCTTTGGTTGCAGTCCTTGCTCCTGTTGTTGCAGGTATAGCAATAGGTCTTGGGGTTCCTGTACTTTATTTATTGATTCCGGTAACCATTGCCAGTAGCTGCGCCTTTATGTTGCCCATGGCCACGCCCCCCAATGCCATAGTTTTTGCCAGTGGATACATAAAGGTATATCAAATGGCAAGGGTAGGAATAGTTCTTAACCTTATCTCAGTGGTATTGCTGATTTTATTGTTCCAGTTCGTAATTCCCCTACTCTTCTAATTTACAGTTATATTTAGAGGTTAAGTACCAGAAAAATCCTAACAAAAGTAAAGCCTTTGTTTCCACAAAGACTTTACACAGGCTTAATTCAAATAAACTATAAAAAGAAATTCTCTATTCAAATAGACTAGTAATATGTAAAAATGTTACAGACTAATGGTGATTTTTTTCTTTTCACTGATATATTATCCGTATCGGGGGGCTGAGATTCCAAAAGACCTATAATTTCGTTAATTATTTTGTAATTGGGCAATAATTCCAATCCACTTCCAGAATTTAAATTATTTTTAGCTCTTTGAAAGATTACAAGAATTATTAAAACTTGCCCGAAATATGATTAAAAATTTACTCGCGAAAGCGTTATTTACATTTGTACTTATAGGATGCTTCCATACTGTAGAAGCACAAATTTTTAAAAAGAAGGATGCGAAATCTGAATCGTCCGACACCAAGGAAAAATCCAAAAAAGGAGAAATAGAACCCTATGAAAAGGTAATCACCAAAGATGCCAAAACGGATAAGGGCCTTTTTGACGTGCATGTAGTAGATGAAAGTCATTACTACGAAATACCGGACTCCCTTTTTAACAAGGAAATGCTAATGGTAAGCAGAATTTCCAAAACAGCTACGGGTATTGGCTTTGGAGGTGGAAAAATAAATACCAAGGTGCTAAGATGGGAGAAGTTGCCCAAAAAAGTCCTGCTTAGGGTAGTAAGCTATGATATTGTTGCCGCAGATTCACTCCCGGTCAGTGAAGCCGTGGTAAACTCCAATTTTGAACCTGTATTATATTCATTCGATATCAAGGCTTTTAAGAAAGACAGCTTGCATCCTGCTACGGTTATCCAAGTGAACGATTTCTTTGAGAAAGATGTAAATGCCCTGGGCATGCCGGAACATTATCGCAAGGAATATAAGGTTTCACGTTTGGACGACTCCAGAAGCTATATAAGCACCCTAAAAAGTTATCCCTTAAATATTGAGGCAAGACATGTAAAGACCTATGTGGCCAGTAACCCTCCTTCCAATGGAAGTTTGGGGTCTATTTCGATTGAAATAAACAATTCCATGATTTTGCTCCCGGAAGAACCAATGAAACGCCGTTATTTCGACAAACGAGTTGGTTGGTTTGCCAGGGGTCAGGTGGATTATGGCCTGGATGCCCAGGAGAGCAAAACCGTGCGCTTTCTTGACCGTTGGAGACTGGAAGTGAAAGAAGAGGATATTGAAAAATTTAAAAATGGAGAACTTGTAGAGCCCAAAAAGCCCATTGTATATTATGTAGACAGGGCTACACCAAAAAGTTGGATTCCCTTTATAAAACAGGGCATTGAGGACTGGCAGATTGCTTTTGAGGCTGCCGGCTTCAAAAATGCCATTTTGGCCAAAGACCCCCCAACTCCCGAAGAAGATCCAGAATGGTCCCCAGAAGACGTGCGTTATTCCGTAGTTCGTTATTTGGCCTCTCCTATTCCCAATGCGAACGGACCCCATGTAAGTGACCCTAGGACCGGTGAAATATTGGAATCCGATATCAATTGGTACCATAATGTAATGACCTTGTTAAGAAACTGGTTTTTTGTACAAACCGCTGCCATTAACCCAGATGCCAGGGGTGTGGCTTTTAAGGAGGAGGTCATGGGCCGCCTAATTAGATTTGTGTCTGCGCACGAAGTTGGCCATACGCTAGGTTTGCCCCACAACATGGGCAGTAGTGTAGCCTATCCAGTCGATTCGCTCCGCTCCGCTTCCTTCACCAAAAAGTACGGTACGGCGCCATCTATAATGGACTATGCCAGATTCAACTATATAGCCCAACCAGGAGACGAGGGTGTAGCCCTTATGCCAGAAATAGGGATATACGACAAGTATGCCATTGGTTGGGGATACCGACCCATTTTGGATAAATCGGACAAGGAGGAAAAGCAAACCTTGGATAGCTGGATCCTAAAACACGCCGGTGATCCATTATACAGATTTGGCCACCAACAAGTAGGGGATGTGGTTGATCCAAGTTCGCAGACCGAAGATTTGGGAGACGACGCCATAAAGGCAAGTGCCTACGGTATCGAAAATCTTAAGCGAATAACTCCAAAACTAATTGAATGGACGGCCGAAAACGGAAAGGAATATGACGATCTAAACACCATGTACGGCCAGGTAATTTCCCAATTTAATAGATATATGGGGCATGTTAGCAATAATATTGGCGGTGTTTATGAGCAGTATAAGACCTATGATCAGGAAGGGGCTGTCTATACCCCTGTAGACAGGGAGCATCAAAGAAACTGCCTGCTATTTGTTCAGGAACAATTATTCCAAACTCCAGAATGGTTGATCGTTCCAAACATTTTTAATAAAATAGAGTATTCAGGTTCAGTAGAGCGCATAAGAAGCCTACAAGTTAGAACACTGGACAATATATTGAGTTTGGGCAAAATGGCCAGGATGATCGAGAACCAAACTCTGAACGGTACAGAGGCCTATTCCCTGTTGGAAATGATGGGCGACATTAGAAAAGGGCTGTGGTCCGAAACACGAAATGGGAGCAAAATTGACACCTATAGAAGAAATCTACAAAAGGCACATATTGAAAGGTTGGCCTATTTGATGACCGCTGACAACGAAAGCAAAAAGGGAGATTCTGGAGGATATCAAAAATCCACCCCGATCAACACCGGTCAGTCCGATATTCGCTCAATTGCAAGAGCGGAATTGAATATTCTTAGAAAAGACCTAAAAAATGCAATCAATAGAACAATAGATCCCATGACTAAGTATCATTTACAAGATGCAGTGGACCGGATTGAATTGATTTTGGACCCCAACGCTTAGATTGATCAAAATATAAGATCCCCCCTGAAATGTTTTAAAAATAACATTCAATATAATTAAAAAGGGCTATTTTAACAGATAGCCCTTTTTAAAACCTAAATTCCATATTTTTCCGTTGAACGGATACCTTTTGACGATTAAATGTAAAATTTAACAATATTTATTTTCCGTCATTTAATATTTTTCCTACTTTCAGACCTTTATTAATACCCCCCAATCTATGTCCTATAAAATAAAAAGCTTATTGTATTTTATTTGTTTTGTAGCTTCAGCTGTTTTGTACTATGCCTTGGAGCCCGAAAATAACAATAAAAACAATAGGGATTCGGCAGAAATCATTGAGCTCCGATCCGATAATTTGGATCTTGACTATAAGTTGGCAAAACTGGAGAAAATTCAGGAATAAGTCCACTTCTGCTCTCTTTTAAAATTCACGACCACATTTATTGGTCATTTTACAACAACTTTAAATAGGTTTCACAACATTGGCCAATTTGGAGGCAATAGATTATATATCTTAGAGGTATAATAAAAACCCCAAATCTATGTCCTACAAAATAAAAAGTCTCTTATATTTTATTTGTTTTTTGGTATCCGCATTGGTTTATAATAATCTGACTGACAATACTGAAGCAAATAAAGACTTGATCTCAATTGAAAAATCGGAAGTTACTATAGAAGCTTTGGCCAGTAACTCTGAAAACCACTTGTTAAACGTACAATAACAACAATCCAATAATTTGTTTTGAAAAAGGGCATAAACCAAGGTTTATGCCCTTTTTAAATTTGCCAATACACCTATCCCTAATCCGTTAGGGACTAAATAATTTGCCTTCAACATTACTTATCCTCCCCTCACATCCATATACGACAGCTGTTAAAATTGCCATAAAATAAACCTTCCCGTTAAACCAATCCAATATCATATTGTCCTATATACAAAACAGTAAATAATAAATAATATGAAAAAGATAGTTGTATTAATTGTATTGATGGCCGGTATAACCGCCATGGCACAAAAACCAGAACGAGAAAGAGGCCACAGAGGCGATATGAAGGATATGAGCCCTGAACAAATTGCCACCCTGCAAACGAAGCAGATGACCCTGGCCCTGGACCTTAGCGATGCCCAACAAAAGGAAATTCAAAGTATAAACCTGGAAAACGCCGTGAAACGTTCGGAGAAAATGGATGAAATGAAGGCGAGAAAAGAAAGTGGCGAGGCTAAAAAATTAACTTCTGAAGAGCGTTATGCCATGAAAACTGCCATGCTGGATCATCAGATAGCCCAAAAAGAAAAGATGAAGAAAATATTGAACAAGGAGCAATATGAGAAATGGGAAAAGATGAAAAAAAACCGGGAAGGCCATAGAAAAGGTAGAGGAATGGAGGAAAAGGGCAAAAGGTCTGGAAAATAAAACTTCTTCCCCTCTTTAATACAGAAGGCTAAATAGGCAGATTGGTGTCTATTTAGCCTTCTTACTTTCATTGATCAATGTAGATCCTTGGCAATATTGGCGAGCGCGGCGATGGTCTCGTCCAAATCTTCATAACTTAGGGCATCGTTTAAGAAGTAACTTTCAAACGCACTTGGCGGCAAGTATATCCCCTGGTTGAGCATACCGTGGAAATATTTCTTAAAAACGGCATTGTTGCCTTTGGCCGATGTTTCAAAATCTACCACTGGTTCTTCTGTAAAATGTATAGAGATCATGGAGCCGAACCTATTCATCTGAAAAGGAATATGGTTATCCGTCAACACCTTTGCCATTCCTTTTCCCAAGTATTTGGTCTTATCGGCCAAACTCCTAAAAACTTCAGGGTTATTGTTCAATTCGGTCAACATTGCCAATCCGGCACTCATTGCCAAGGGGTTTCCGCTTAAAGTTCCCGCTTGATACACTGGACCATCAGGAGCCAAATGCCCCATGATCTCCTCTCTGGCCGCAAAAGCACCAACAGGCAATCCTCCTCCAATAACCTTCCCAAAAGTAACAATATCGGCATCTACCCCCAATACTTCCTGGGCACCTCCTTTTGCCAATCTGAACCCGGTCATAACCTCATCAAAAATTAACAATATATCCTCTTGGTCACAAAGTTCACGCAACCCCTTAATAAAATTTTCTTCCGGAATAATACATCCCATATTACCGGCTACGGGCTCAATAATAATGGCGGCAATTTCTCCTTTATTGGCAGCAGCCAAGGCCTTTACACTTTCCAGATTATTATAAGCCGCCAAAAGGGTATCCTTTGCAGTGCCCTGGGTAACCCCTGGACTATTGGGGCTACCAAAGGTAACCGCCCCACTTCCGGCTTGAATTAAAAAGGAATCCGAATGACCATGGTAGCATCCTGCGAATTTTATTATTTTGTCCTTTCCCGTAAATCCCCTGGCCAAACGCACAGCACTCATACAGGCTTCCGTACCACTGTTTACAAAACGTATCTTATCTATATTGGGGACCATGGAAACCGCCAGCTTTGCCAATTGGGTTTCTATTTCCGTTGGCATTCCGAACGAAGTTCCCTTTTTTGCCTTCTCAATAACCGCATCTATTACGGGAGCATAGGCATGGCCCAAGATGAGCGGCCCCCAGGATGCAATGTAATCTATTAATCTGTTGCCATCTTCATCGTACAAATATGCCCCTTTGGCCTCCTTCACAAATACAGGATTACCTCCAACGGCCTTAAAGGCCCTAACAGGGGAATTTACCCCTCCAGGAATATAACGCTGTGCTTCAGCAAATAAAGCACTGCTTCTTCTATAAATCATAGATTATCTAATTTTTTCAGATTTAACCGTCAATTTTTGGCCCTCTGCCAAATTACTATTGTTCATATTGTTCAACTTCATCAATTCCGGGATGGAGACAAAGTAGCGTTTGGAAATGGAATATAGGGTATCTCCCTTTTGAACCACATGAATTTTATGTTCGTACTGTTTCGGTTCCTTTTTTACAATTGCCCCAGACTTTACAACCGTCCTGTCATATTTATCCAATTCATAACGCTCTATAAGCGCGATCAACTTATGGGGATATTTACGGTCCGTTGCATAACCGGCCTCTTTTAAACCATAGGCCCATGCCTTATAATCATCGTGATCCAAGTCGAACAAAAAAGCATATCTGGCACGGGAGGACAAGAATATACTATGATCCCTAAAAGAATACATGGGATGGTTATATTTCCTAAAACATTCCCCTTTTTCATCGTCATCATGAAAATCATAATCCCCTTCCCAACCGGTATGGCATTTTATTCCAAAATGATTATTGGTCTTGGCGCCCAGGACGCCTCTCCCTGCACCACTTTCCAGGATGCCCTGTGCCAAGGTAATACTGGCAGGTATACCATAAGCCTTCATTTCAAATTGGGCTATTTCCGCAAAGGTCTCTATATATTCCTCGGTAGAATTAACCGTAAACTTTACAAATTTGCCATTGTCCTCCGGCAAGGCATAGGCTGCCTCAGTTTTGGATTCGTCTAGCGGTTTGGACTCCGGTCTGGTAGTAACTGTAGTGGTCCTTGGATCTGGTTTTTTAGCATAAGTGGTTCGCTTTTTAACACCGCAACTCACTAGAAACAAACCCAATATTGTTGTTAACGCTATTCTTTTTATCATACTTTTATTAATGGAAGATTCTTCTTTTTTAAAACTAAATTCATTCCTGCTATCCCCTGCAGACCACCACTGTGTATTGCCAAAATTTTGGTTCCTGGTTTAAAATAATCATTTTTTACCAAATCCAAAATACCATACAAAAGCTTCCCTGTATAAATAGGATCTGTAGGAATATTGGTCTTGTCTTTAAAATAATTAATAAACCCTATAAGCGCTTCAGAAACTTTGGCATAACCCCCAAAATGATAATTGGTATTGATTTCCCAGTTTTCTTTGGCCGTAAAATTACGAATATCTTTTTTCAAAAAATCACCTTTTAGGGACGGAAAGCCTATAATTCTCTGATAATGAAGTGAAGAATTAATAATTCCGGCCAAGGTTCCACCCGTTCCTACACTGGAACAAAGCACGTTAAAATCCTTGTCCTCTGGAGTCAATATCTCCTCACATCCCCTAACGGCAAGCAAATTAGTGCCGCCCTCGGGAATCAGGTAATAGGGTCCCAATTCCTTTTCCAAAAGCTCCAAAAAAGAAGTTTCTGTCTTGCGCCTATACGCCTCCCTTGAAATAAACTTAAAATCCATACCATGTCTATGAGCCTGTGACAAGGTAGGATTGAGCATCCAATTTTGACTTAGTTCCCCCCCCCTGATAACCCCAATGGTCTTAATCCCGAACAAATTTCCGGCATATGCAGTCGCGGCAATATGGTTGGAATAGGCCCCACCAAAAGTTAAAATGGTATCCAAGCCCTTTTGCTTGGCATCTAAAATATTATACTTAAGTTTTCGGTATTTATTTCCGGAAATAAACGGGTGTATCAGGTCTTCCCTTTTTACCACCAAGGAAACCTGTTTTTTGTTTAGAATAGAAAGGTCTACTTCCTGATTTATTGCCTGCACGCCTAGGGCTTTTGACCCCAAAGATATTTAATAAAACTAAAAGTCCTTCTCTCTTGTAGATAATATAAATTTGTTTCATTAGCGTAGGCCTCCCTTTCAAAGCTTATATTTTGATAGGCCTTGTAAGCATCAAAATGAAGGAGGTACCTGATAATGCCTTCCAATAAATACAAGAAATAAAAGGGGACAATCAATAGTTCCCTTTGTTGCCTTAGGTGTATTTTTTCGTGATTAAGAAGCGTAGCATCCTTTTTTAAAGAAGAGTTCTTCAAAATAATGAAGGGCCACAGGGAGAGACCAACATAGTTCTTGTAAAATACATGTTTAAAAACTAAAATCATTCTTTCGGATAAATATCACGCTTATCAAAGATAAATGGGCAATTCGTAAAAACTTTCCATAATCGACTTACTACGAACAAAATAGGTTCAAATACAAAAAGTATGCTAAACTTTGTTAAATGGACCCCAACTTAAATGACCAGCTTAAATTATTTGGTATAAATCCCATAAATTTACATCGATGAAGAAATTTATACCACTGGAGGAAGGGGATTTTTACCTTTCAGAGGAAGGATACAAGGTTTTTACAAAACAATATCATCTAAAAAGGGGGTATTGTTGCGAAAGTGGCTGCAGACATTGTCCTTACGGCTATAATCAAAAAACGAATGCAAGGGGCCATAATTAAGGTATTCGGCATGATTTTTGAGTTTGGTTACATTGAATATCACAAGTACTAATTCAAATATAATAGCTATGAAAAAGATTAAATTTTTAGTCGTTCCGATCATGGTACTGCTCTTCGCCAGTTCCTGCACATCGGTACGTGTATTATCGGATTATGATAAAGAAGCAAATTTTAATTCGTTCAAAACCTATGCCTTTTATAAAACTGGGATAGACAAGGCCCAGATTTCAGATTTGGACAAAAAGAGAATATTAAAGGCCATTGATGCAGAAATGAGCTCTAGAGGTTACGTAAAATCTGAAAATCCCGATATGCTATTGAGCATTTTTACCAAGGAAAGACAACAGGTAGATGTTTACAGCAACTATTGGGGCGCAGGCTTTTATGGTTGGGGCTGGTCCCCCTTTTACTGGGGATCTCCATTTTACGGAGGAAACAATGTTAGCACCAGGACCGAAGGCTCTTTATATATAGACATCATAGATGCCCAGAACAAGGAACTAGTTTGGCAAGGAAGGGGTGTTGGCACCTTGAACAACATTAGAAATATGGAAAAGAAAGAGAAAAGGATCAAAGAATTCGTTTCTGAAATATTGGAAGCCTATCCTCCCGGATCAGCTGTGAATTAAATATTTTACATAGAAAACACTTATTACCTAGAGCATCTTTAGGTGATTTTTTAGATTAAATTCTCCCTAATTCCCTTCCCATTCAGGAAGGGAATTTTTTTTGATTCCCCTCCAAAAGATAGGTTATCCAAAACTGCCATTAAACCATTTTTTAAGTGCCCTTTTACTTTCTTTAGCCATGTAATTACAAAAGGTCATTCTTGGGAGACACGGGCGCATTTTGTATCTTTAAAAGGAATAAAACACAATCTATGTCCTTTGAAAGCAACTTCATATTGGATAAGCTTCCCGAGCATTTGAAGCAATACATAAAACCGCAAAATTATGAGGATTATTCCCCTATAGATCAGGCGGTATGGCGATACGTAATGCGAAAAAATGTAGATTATCTAAGTAAGGTGGCCCATAAAAGTTATTTGGAGGGCCTAAACAAAACGGGGATTTCCATAGACTATATTCCCAATATGTACGGTATGAACCGTATTTTAAAGGAAATTGGGTGGGCTGCCGTGGCCGTGGATGGCTTTATTCCCCCTTCTGCCTTTATGGAATTCCAGGCCTACAATGTCTTGGTCATTGCGTCGGATATTCGACAATTGGAGCATATTGAATACACCCCCGCACCCGATATTATACATGAAGGAGCTGGGCATGCCCCTATAATAGCCAATCCTGAATATGCGGAATACCTGCGCAGGTTTGGGGAGATTGGATGCAAGGCCATTTCCAGTGCCAAAGATTACGAACTATACGAAGCCGTAAGACATTTGTCCATTATAAAAGAAGCCGAAGGCACCCCTCAAGAGGACATAGATAAGGCCCAAAAGAAAATTGAGGACCTGCAATTGAATATGGGCGAACCCAGTGAAATGGCCCTGATTCGAAATCTTCATTGGTGGACCGTGGAATACGGGCTGATTGGCACTGTGGAGCGACCAAAAATATATGGTGCGGGTCTACTATCCTCTATTGGGGAAAGTACCTGGTGCATGACCGACAAGGTCAAAAAAATTCCATATTCCCTGGAAGCAGCACATACTTCCTTTGATATAACCCAACCACAGCCCCAACTTTTTGTTACCCCGGACTTTGCCTACCTCAACCAAGTGTTGGAGGAGTTTGCCAACACCATGTCCTTGAGACAAGGTGGCCTAAGTGGCTTGGAAAAGCTTATCAACTCCAAGGAAATGGGCACCGTAGAGCTAAGTACTGGCCTACAAATATCAGGGCATTTTGAGAGTGCCATTGCCCATGAAGGAAAACCGGTCTATTTACAGACCAAAGGCAATACGGCCCTTGCCTACCGTGAAAAGGAATTGATAGGACACAGTATTAAGCAACATCCCAACGGTTTTGGTGCGCCAATAGGAAGATTGAAAGGCATAAATCTTGCTATAGAGGATATGAGTCCCCGCGACTTAAAGGCCTATAATATCTATGAAGGCGAAAAAGTGGACCTTGAATTTATAGGAGACATAAAAGTTTCAGGGGAAATTATTACGGGTACCAGAAACCTAAAGGGAGAAATTATTCTGATTACCTTGGCAAATTGCACGGTTACCCATAATGATAAAATCCTCTTCCATCCGGACCAGGGCTTATACCATATGGCTGTGGGGGAAAATATTGTTTCTGTATTCAATGGACCTGCGGATTTAAAAAGTTTTGACCTGGTTAAGCACAAAGTAACCGACACCACCATAAAATTGGCCAAAACTGAAAAAAGAAAACAATTGGAACAATTATACAAGCAGGTCAGGGAATTTAGGGAAGGTAAAAATGTAACTATCTCCAGAAACAAAGTCTTCCAGGAAATAAAAGCCAACCACCCAGAAGATTGGTTGCTTTCGGTTGAATTGTACGAATTGGCAAAAAATAATGGCGACGGAATTTTTGCCAAAGATCTGAAAGCACACTTGGAAGCCCTTAAGTTCCAAAAACCACAATTAGGCCATCTGATAGACGACGGACTGGAGTTGGTAGACAAAAGTTTGGTTGTATAAACTTGGTCATTAGTTTCATTTGGATTCCCTATATTTATGCCGCTACCTTTAATAGATCTAAAATGAAGCTCTTAACTTGTTTTGTGTTTGCCTTTTTTATTTTGTCCATGTCCCCTCTGCTATCCCAAACCAATTATGACGAAAGCAAGGTCCCTTCCTTTGAGGTGCCAGGTCCGCTAACGACATTTAAAGGAAAAAAGATCAAATCGGTTAAAAAATGGGAAAAAGCAAGACGGCCGGAGCTACTTCATTTTTTTGAAAACAATGTATACGGCAAGATCCCCAAAACCCTTAAAATAGACTCCTATAACATTTTGGAACAGGACGGCAATGCTCTTAACGGAAAAGCCAAGCGCAAGCAGGTAGAACTTACTTTTAGGAACAATGGTAAAACCTTGAGCTATACCATTTTGCTTTATCTGCCCAAGAATATAGCAAAGGCAGCCGTTTTTTTGGGCTATAATTTTTATGGCAACCATACGATTACGGAAGACAAGGCCGTATTGATTTCATCTGCCTGGGCCAATAACAATGAATCATTCCAAATTGAAAACAACACCTTGACCGAAGAGTCGAGGGGAAAAAGAACGAATCGCTGGGCAGTGGAAAAAATATTGGAAGCCGGTTACGGCCTAGCCACCATTTACTATGGCGAAGTAGATCCGGACAAAAATGATTTCTCGGACGGTATACACAGTCTCCTGTATAAACAAGACCAGAGTCGGCCCAAGCTTGACGAATGGGGCAGTATTGCGGCTTGGAGCTGGGGCATGGTAAGAGCGTTGGATTATTTTGAAAAAGATCCTGACGTAGATGCCTCCAAGGTAATATCTTTTGGCCATTCCCGATTGGGCAAAACATCGCTATGGGCCGGAGCCACGGACAAAAGGTTTGCAGGGGTAATTTCCAACAACTCGGGTTGTGGAGGCGCAACCATGTCCAAAAGAAAATTCGGAGAGACCCTAGCGGTCATAAACGACAGGTTCCCACATTGGTTTTGCGATAATTTTAATGAGTACAACGAAAATGAAGAAGCCTTGCCTGTTGACCAGCATCAACTTTTGGCACTTATTGCGCCAAGACCCCTTTATGTGGCCAGCGCAGAGGAAGACCAATGGGCCGATCCCAGAGGCGAGTTCCTTTCCACTCATTATGCCACGCAGGTTTACCACTTGTACGATAAAAAGGGAATAGAAACCACGGATATGCCCAAGGTAAACGAGCCCATCCATAATACGGTCTCCTACCACATCCGAACAGGCAAGCATGATGTTACCGACTACGACTGGGAGAACTATATTAAGTGGGCAAATACCTTTGTGAAATAATGGTCAACAATTCTATTCCGACCCAATTTAATTCAACAACTTTAATTCATCAAAATTTTGGATGTTCCTATCCCCATAGGACAGTGTCCAACCCATTGAATTGGTAAGTACCAAAAATTTGGAAAGCTCGCTTAACAATCGGTTCTGTGCATTGGATTTTAAGGTAGAGGCCTCTATTTTTTTCAGAAGGGACGCATTAACATTCCGCTTAATTTTGTTGTAGTCCTCAGCATTGAACTGGTTTAAATAGTCTGCAGTAACATCGTAATATTCAAAATCGGGGTTTATCTTAATTTCAGGTTCCGGGATACTTATTATCCGTAGGGTCTTGGTATCCTCGTTGATTTCGAATTTTACCAAACTTAAATCGTACCCCACAGTTACCTCGGCATTGACCACCACCAGTGCCTTTTTATCGGCAGTAATCAACGGGCCAAATAATTGCTGGGAATCCTTATAATTGTAAACTTCGGCAAAGTGTCCTTCGGTAACGATCAATTTGGAAACGTTATTGATCTGCTCTTGAATAAGCATGGAATTCTCTTTTAAAATCGACTTCTTTTCTTTCTCCTCAGAACAGGAACGAAAAATTAAAACAACAGCCAACGTAAGGATTACCCCGATAAATACTTTCTTCATGCACTAAAATTTCATATAAGGATACTTCTTTTGAAGGTACGTAATTTTTTGATCAAGTGCCTTAAGGAATTCCTGATGCTTTAGCGATTCAGGATTAAAAGGCCTGTGATTTAAGCCACTTTGCACAGCAGCCACCTTTTCCATAGTTGGCCACGCCTCTTGGGCGATCCATACAGAAACAAATTTTTCCCAGATATAGGTAATCGCCAGATCATTGGGATGCACCAGATCATTCCCGTAAAAGCGATAATCCCGAAGTTCGTCCATCATTAGTTCATAACTGGGGAAATACAAGGCATTCCCTTTTTTTATTATTTGATGAACAGCACTGATTAAATGTGCCTTACTTAGTTGATTTTCCAGAAATCCATCCTTTAAATGACGCACCGGGGAAACTGTAAAAACAATCTGGGTTTTTGTATTTATGGTTTGAATCTGGTGTACAATAGCTTCCAAACTTTGTACAATTTTTTCAATCGAAAGTAATTCTTTCTTAAAGGCCAACTGTGGAACCTTATGGCAATTGGCAACTTCTTTTCCACTCTCCTTCAATTGATAGGTCCATGCGGTCCCTAAAGTAATGAAGATGTGGGAAGCCTTGTTTATATATAATTTTGTTTTCGATAAACCCGAGTTTAAACTACCTAGCAAATCTTCTATGGCAACAGAGGACAAATCGGAATGTGCATCATAGCACTGCCAGCGCTCATTCAAAAAAAACACTTCTTCCCCTGTGTATGACTCTTCTTGAATTGCCCTGGAAATCAAGTTTTCAATGGCCAAAGGATGAAATAAAACTCCAAACGGATTTTGAAGTGCCCGGAATTTATAATACGCCAGCTTGTCCCCTATATTATTGGCAAAACAAGACCCCAACACTACTAATTGACTGTTATAATCAATCTGATTTTCAGCCTTTTTTAGAGGTATCTGTGTTTGAAGTTTCATGATTTAATTTTAAGCATTACCCTCATTAAGCAACTCTAAAGCCTTCTTAAGATAATACAACTATTCAGATTCTTACTGCCGCCCTAAACTATATAAGCTTTGGCTTTCTCCAGCACCTCGCCAATCCCAGCTGGATTTTTACCTCCGGCGGTAGCAAAAAACGGTTGTCCGCCCCCGCCACCTTGAATGTACTTTCCAAGCTCCCGAACTATGGTTCCGGCATTCAATTTCCTCTGCTCTACCAATTCTTTGGAGATATAACAGGACAAAAGTGCTTTGCCCTCGTTCTCCGAGGCGAAAAGTAAAAATAGATCCCTTCTGTTCTGGCCCATCTCAAAGGAGATGTCCTTTATTCCTGCGGCATCCATATCCACCTTCTTGGCCAAGAATTGAATTCCGTTCACTTCGGTAAGTTCATTGAGCAACTCGCCCTTCAAATTTTTAGCCTTCTCTTTTAATAGGTTCTCCAACTCTTTTTTCAACCTCAAATTTTCATCTTGCAAGGCCGTCAAAGCCTTAACCGGTTCCTGGGAATTGTTCAAGAGTTCCTTAATTTCCAAAAGGGTATTATTACTTTCGGAAAAGAAATCCTTGACCGCATCGGAGGTTATGGCCTCTATTCTCCGTATGCCCGCTGCCACAGCCCCTTCCGACCTAATTCTAAAATGCCAGATATCGGCAGTATTCTTCACATGGGTACCCCCACAAAGTTCTATGGATTGTCCAAAACGAATGGTCCTGACCGCATCGCCATATTTTTCCCCAAAAAGGGCCATTGCCCCTTGTTCCAAGGCCTTTTCCATGGGCACATTGCGCTGTTCCTCCAAAGGCAGACCACTACTTATGCGGGCATTTACAAAACTTTCTATAGCTGTCAATTCATCGGTACTTAGTTTGGCAAAATGGGAAAAATCGAAACGCAGGTATTTGGAATGTACAGCAGAACCTTTTTGTTCCACATGCGTCCCCAGAATTTCACGTAGTGCCTGGTGCAATAAATGCGTGGCCGTATGGTTACATTCGGTTCTCTTGCGTTGCTTTGCATCTACCACAGCCTTAAATTTACCCCCAGTGTCCTTGGGTAAATTTTTTGCAAAATGGACAATCTCGTTATTTTCTTTTTTGGTATCCAATATATATACCACATCGCCATTGGGGGCTTCCAAATACCCCTTGTCACCAACCTGCCCTCCCCCTTCGGGATAAAACGGGGTTAGGTTGAATACAATCTGATATTGCTCTCCCTCCTTCTTGGAAGTAACTTTTCTGTATTTTACAATTTTTACCGAGGTCTCCAAATTATCATAACCCACAAATTCCTGCTGCGGATCCTCGGCAAGAACTATCCAATCTTCTTTGGACACTTCAGATGCCGATCTGGAACGGTCCTTTTGCTCCTTCATGGCAGTCTCGAAACCTTTTTCATCCAGATCATATCCTCTTTCACTTAAAATAAGTGCTGTTAAATCGATAGGAAATCCAAAGGTATCATAAAGCTCGAAGGCTTTTCTACCATCTATTTTTTTGTCCTTGTTTTCGGCAACTATATTATCCAACAACAATAATCCCTGGTCCAAAGTCTTTAAAAAAGAATGTTCTTCTTCCTTGACCACATTTTCAATTAACTGTTGTTGGTCCTTAAGTTCTGGAAAGGATTTCCCCATGGTATCGGAAAGCACCTTTACCAATAGAAACATAAAAGGTTCCTTGGTGTTCAAAAAGGTGAAACCGTAACGAATGGCCCTTCGCAAAATTCTGCGGATTACATAGCCCGCGCCCGTATTACTGGGCAACTGTCCGTCCGCAATGGAAAATGAAACCGCACGTATATGATCGGCAATTACCCTTATGGCAATATTTATTTCTTCATCTTTCCCATATTTGGAATTGGTAATAGTCTCTATCTCCCTGATTATAGGGGTAAACACATCGGTATCGTAATTGGACTGCACACCCTGCATTACCATGCACAAACGTTCAAAGCCCATTCCGGTATCCACATGTTTGGCCGGCAAGGATTCCAATTGTCCGTTGGCCTTCCTATTGTATTGCATAAAAACCAGGTTCCAGATCTCGACGACCTGGGGGTGATCATTATTCACTAGCGAAGCACCGGATACTTTGGCCTTTTCCTCGGCCGAACGGATATCCACATGTATCTCCGAACATGGTCCACAGGGTCCTTGGTCTCCCATTTCCCAAAAATTATCTTTCTTGTTCCCAAAAAGAATCTTGTCCTTGGCGACTATCTTAGTCCAAAGCTCCAAGGCTTCCGTATCTTGTTCCAAATTATCGGCATCCTTACTTCCCTCAAAGACCGTTACGTAAAGGCTGTCCTTATCAATCTTGCAAACTTCAGTTAAAAACTCCCATGCCCATGCAATGGCCTCGGCCTTGAAGTAGTCCCCAAAACTCCAGTTCCCCAACATTTCGAACATGGTATGGTGGTAGGTATCCTTCCCCACCTCTTCCAAATCGTTATGTTTGCCGCTAACCCTCAGACATTTTTGGGTGTCGGCCACACGAGTGTACTTAGGAATTGAATTTCCCAAGAAAAACTCCTTAAACTGATTCATGCCCGCATTGGTAAACATTAATGTTGGATCATCTTTGATGACCATAGGTGCAGAAGGAACAATTTTATGGTTTTTTTCCTTAAAAAATTCTAAAAACTTGGCTCTAATTTCTTGGGATTTCATGTAAATTGGTAAGCTTTTTATATATTTAACGGTTGTTAGAAAACATTTTGCAAATTTGCAAGTTATCTATAAACACGACCACAAAAATAGGATAAATTAGATACATGTCTAAGGTAAAATATTATTACGACCCGGACACCCTATCTTACCGTAAGATAGAACCCAGAAAATCCAGAAGATTTAGAAATATTGCTCTATTTTTTCTAGGGTCATTTCTATTTGGATTTTTAGGCCTTATATTGCTCTTAAATACTAATTTGGTAAACACCCCACGCGAACTTTCCTTGGCCAGAGAGGTAAAAAATTACGAACTTCAATTCGAATTGCTGGGCAAAAAAATGGAGCAGATAGAAAATGTACTGGCCAATATTGAGGACAGGGACAACAACATCTACAGATTGTATTTCGAGGCCAACCCCATTCCTGAAGAACAGAGAAGAGCAGGATTTGGAGGTGTAAACAGGTACAAATCCCTTGAAGGCTTCAACAATTCCGATATGATCATCGCCACTACCAAAAGGCTGGATATTATCCAAAAACAAATGGTAATACAATCCAAATCACTTGACGAAATTACCAAACTGGCAGAGGAAAAAGAGAAGTTGTTGGCGGCAATTCCTGCCATACAACCTATAAAAAACGAAGATCTTACGCGGATGGCATCTGGTTACGGTTGGCGATCCGACCCATTTACCAAAGCTAGGAAAATGCACTGGGGAATGGATTTCACTTCCCCTAAAGGTACTCCTATTTATGCCTCGGGCGACGGAACTATTACCCGGGCAGACAACAATGCCTCAGGCTACGGGAAACACATAAGAATAGATCACGGTTATGGATATATGAGCCTTTACGGTCATTTAAGTCAGTACAACGTCAAAGCCCGCCAAAAGGTAAAAAGAGGCGACCTCATCGGTTTTGTGGGCAACACTGGAAGATCAGAGGCGCCACACCTGCATTATGAGGTTTGGAAAGATGACGAACGCATTAACCCCATTAACTTCTACTACGGCAGTTTAACCGCTGAGGAATTCGAAAATATGTTGAAATACGCGAACCAAGAAAACCAATCCCTGGATTAATGCACATAGATCTTCCGGAAAAACGATATTATGGCATTGGTGAAGTGGCCGATGCCTTTGATGTGAACACCTCACTTATCCGTTTTTGGGAGAAGGAGTTCGATGTGCTCAAGCCTAAAAAAAACGCAAAGGGCAATAGAAAATTCACACCCCAGGACATTAAAAACCTGCAACTTATCTACCATTTGGTAAAAGAGCGCGGTTTTACCCTGGAAGGTGCCAAAACCCATTTAAAGGAAGATAAATTAAAGACTTTATCTACCTTTGATGTAATCCAAAAATTGGAAAAGGTTAAGGCAGAACTGATCAAAATTAAGAACCAACTATAAATAACACTAAATACACTGATCATGAAAAAATGGTTAATTCCAGTAATTATCCTCGCCGTTATAGGAATAGGCTTGTACCAATGGGCCGTAGGCTTTAACAACACAGCTATTAAACTTAAAGAAACCTCTACCCAGACATGGGCCAATGTGGAGAGCGCATACCAAAGACGAAACGATCTTATTGGCAACCTGGTCAAGACGGTACAAGGTGCAGCGGATTTCGAAAAAGGCACCCTTACAGCGGTGATAGAAGCTAGGGCAAAAGCCACCTCCGTTAGTATAGACCCCACGAACATAACCCCTGAGCAACTGGCAAAATTCAATGAGGTACAGGGCGGACTTAGCGGTGCCCTAAAAAGTCTTTTGGTAACCGTGGAGCGTTATCCTGACCTGAAAGCCAACCAAAATTTCCTGGAACTGCAGTCCCAATTGGAAGGCACGGAAAACAGAATAAACATAGAACGAAATCGCTTTAACGAAAGCGTTCTGCCCTATAACAATCACATAAAAACCTTCCCCAATTCCGTATTGGCAGGCCTATTTAATTTTGATGAACTGGCTTACTTTAAATCGGAAGCCGGTGCAGAGCAGGCTCCAGACGTGAACTTCGAATTCAACTAAAAACAAGATGTCCAAAGTAGAAGATTTTTTAACGGCCAATGAGGAATTGGAAATAGTGAATGCTATTGTAGAGGCCGAAAAAAATACTTCCGGGGAAATAAGGGTCCATATTGAACCTATGTCCAAAAAACCCCATTTTGAACGGGCCCAAGAAGTATTCCACTATTTAAAAATGGACAATACCAAAGAAGAAAATGGGGTATTGATCTACATTGCAGTACATGACAAGAAGTTTGTTATTTATGGCGATAAGGGCATAGACCGGGTAGTACCCGATAATTTTTGGGACAATACCAAAACGATTCTGGAAAATCATTTTAAAAAGGGAGATTTTAAGCAAGGTATCATAGCAGGAATACTCATGGCCGGCAAGGAATTGGAGACCCATTTCCCTTGGAGACATAATAACACCAACGAATTAAGCAATGAAGTATCTAAAGGGTAGTCTCTTATTCCTGGTATTATGCAGCTTCTCCATAACTGCTGCCCAATTTAAAATTCCCGAAAAACCTAAGCTTCAGGAACAAACTAGCATTTATGATTATATAAATTTACTTTCTGCCGAACAAAAAACCAGTCTGGAACAAAAGCTTATCCGTTATTCCGACAGCACTTCCACCCAGATCGTAACGGCCATTATCTCCTCTACGCAAGGAGAAAATATAAACTTTTTAGGTGCCAACTGGGGCCATGCCTGGGGAATTGGTCAGGCCAAAGAGGACAACGGTATTTTAATTTTATTGGCCAGGGACGACAGAAAAATTGCCATTAATACAGGCTATGGAATAGAGCCCCTGCTAACAGATGCCCTTTCCAAACGCATTATAGAAACTGTCATTATACCAGAATTCAAATTGGGCAACTATTACGACGGACTCAACAAAGGGGCGGATGCCATTTTTGATGTGCTCAATGGAGAATTCAAGGAAGAGCGCAGTTTCGACAAAAGCCCAGGATTTCCATTTCAGACCTTACTCCCTTTCATTATTTTTATAGTAATCCTCATTATACTTTCCAACAAAGGAAGAAGAGGTGGCGGTAAAGGAGGCAACCGAAAGGGCATGGACCTTTGGGACATTATTGTACTCAGCAATATGGGCCGGGGCGGCTATAGGTCAGGGTCTTCAGGAGGTGGCTTTGGCAGCGGAGGCGGTGGTTTCGGAGGAGGCTTCGGCGGTGGCGGTTTTGGTGGCGGTGGCTCCTCTGGGGGATGGTGATTTTTCAATGTTTCAATGTACCAATGTTTTAATGTAGCAATGTTTTAATGTAGCAATGGCTTAATTTGAAAATTAGTGAATTTGAAAATGGAACAATGAATCAATGTACCAATGTTATAATGTAACAATGGCTTAATTTGAAAACGGGTCAATTTGATGATTTGAAACACCTCGAACCACAAAATATTCAATCCAGAAACAATTCAAATTAGAAACTAGAGACTAGAAGCAAAAAAAAGGCGGAAGTGGCCCATATCCAAAAGAATGCAACAATGGTTTAATGTGATAATTTGAAAATGGAACAATGAATCAATGTACCAATGTACCAATGTACCAATATTATAATGTAGCAATGGCTTAATTTGAAAATGGGTCGATTTGGTGATTTGAAACACGTAGAACCACATAATATTCAATACAGAAACAATTCAAATTAGAAACTAGAGACTAGAGACTAGAGACTGGAAGTAAAAAAAGGCGGAAGTGGCCCATATCCAAAAGAATGCAACAATGGTTTAATGTGATGATTTGGAAATGGAACAATGAATCAATGTACCAATGTTATAATGTAGCAATGGCTTAATTTGAAAATGGGTCAATTTGGTGATTTGAAACACCTAGAACCACATAATCTTCAATACAGAAACCCTTCAAACCAGGTACACCTCAAAAACATTAATTGTAACGACCTCTTCTACCTCCAACATCAGGTTTTTTACCCCCAAACTGATCAAACTTATAGGTAAAGCTTGCCATAAAATATTGTTGCAGCACAGTACCTTGAAAATCCTGAATAAAATCTTCCCCTGTAGTCCTACGGGTATTTATATTTTGATCTAGCAGGTCATAGGCCAAAACCTTTAAAGTGCCCTTGTCATCCAGCACTTGAAGTCCCAAGCTCATATTCCAAAAAAGGGCATCCTTTCTAAATCCTGGACCCACATTGCCATTATAACTATATTTTAAATCATTGCCCCAAATTAAATTTTTGGGCCAATAGGTAGTAACCCTTAGACTGGCATTCTGGGAGGTGAATTTTATATCCTCAACACTTTCCAAATTATAGGTGGTATTGTTAAAGCCTATACCATATCCGGGTTCAATCTCTAACTGCTCCTTATAATTATAGGTAGTTGAAACATAGGGCGTAACATCAAAACTTTTTGCCTTTAATTCCACGCCATTGGTGAAACTTACCTGCCTTCCATAACTCAATCTTGGCCTTACATTGAATTTAAGGGTATAGAGACTGTCTTTCTTTATTTGCTTGGAATACCCTACACCCCCGTATCCGCTATAATTGCCATCCACATTGGTATAACGGGTAGTCCTTAAAAAATTATCGTCCGTTGTGGAGATAGCGGACACCCTATCCTTTTGGATATCAAATCCGGTATAAAGAAAAATTCCGGTTCTATCCTTCCAATTATAATTATTGTAATTAAAATCAACGCCATGGTTAATACTCGGCAGTAAATTGGGATTCCCTATTACCACATTCAATGGATCGTTGATATTGGGCACAGGTTGTAATTGATTTACAGATGGCACATTTAGACTGGAGTTATACCTAAGGTAAATACGTTTGTTCTTACCTAAATTATACCTTACTCTAGTCCTGAACAATAAATTCTTATAAGAATTGGAAAAAGAGGTATTCTGAAGAAAGTCTTCATTCTTAAGTTCCGTCATCACATAGGAGGCATCGGCCCTAATATTCAATTTTTCTCCATCACTACGCACTCCAAAAGATGGTGACTGTTGAATATTTCCGAAAGTAAAATCAGAACTCAAGGCGGTATTAAAATCGGTATAACCATTAGTATTGGTATCAAAATCCATTACTTCCTTGGCATTGTCCCTTTGGTCGTTTCTATATTCATAGCCAAATTCCAAAAACAACTTGCTGGTCAAGGGCTGTCTATATTCCACCTCCAGTTCATAGGAATTTCTTTTATTGTCTATCTCCGAAAGTTGATCCAAGTTTTCTACACTTGGGTCGTCTCCGAATATCTCCCGGATAGAATTTAGGTTTGTCGTATTTACATTTTCAGAATTGTCATTGGAAAAATTAAAGCTGACCATTTTACCAATGGTATCCAGCTTTTTCATAATCCCAAAACGGTTGGAAAAATTTCTTTGATGTCCGTCACTGACTGTTGTCCTATCATTTCTGTTTATCAAATCCCCATTTTCATCCGTGGAAATCCTGTTATTACTATTAACGGAATTGGTCCTATTGATGCTCATGGAAGGCTCAACGGTAACCCGAAGGGTTTCATCCACGTCATAGTCTATATTTGCCGCCCCTCGGTTGGAATTGGTAGAACCCTCGAAATTGGATACGTTGTCCGTAAAATATCTACTATCGGGCAAGATGTTTTCCCTACTTGTTCTTTGGTCGTTATAGGAATCGCTATATCCAAAAAAGTAATTGGCATCGATCTTATATTCCCCCTTTTCAGAATTGGCATAACTGGTCCCTACGTTGGATGAAGTGGTTATTCCATTACCGAAATTATTGATTAGACCAGATTCCCGGGCTCCCGAATAGCCCCCGCTGGTATTTCCCACCATATCATAGATCTCATCAAATGAAAATCCTGAATTGTTAATGTTGTTGGAGCTAGCAATAAAACTTACCCGCTTCTTATCGCTAAAGTAATTGAGCAGTCCGTTTACTTGATATCTTTCATCGGTACCATAACCTGCGGCCATTCTGCCCAAATAGCCTTTATTTTTATCCTCCTTTATGGTTAGATTAATGGTCTTATTTTCACCATCCCCAGCTTCCCCAGTAAACTCCTCGGTTTTGGTTTTGGTATCCATGATCTGGATCTTGCTTATAATGTCTTTGGGTAAGCTTTTGGTTGCTACCTTGGGGTCGTTACTAAAAAAAACCTGTCCGTTTACCAGTACTTGGTCTACTTCCTTGCCGTTCACGGTAATCTTACCGTCACTATCCACCTCTACCCCGGGCAACTTCTTCAGCACATCCTCTACAGAGGCATCTGGCTTTGTCTTAAAAGAATCCGCATTGAATTCCAAGGTGTCTTTTTTTATGGTGATCGGCACCCTATCGCCCACAACAAGAACAGCATCCAATTCCTGCGCCTGTTCCTCCAATTGCACATTCCCCAAATCTACCTGGGCCCCTAATTTAACTTTTATATAATGTGGTTTGTACCCATTGTAGGAGAAGAATACATTTACCTCCTTGAGACTGGTATCCCCTTCCAGTTCAAACACTCCTTTTTGATCGGATACCGTATAGGAGACCAAAGTACTATCCTTTATAGATTCTGCATAAACCGTGGAGGCTTCCAATGGTGCCTTGGTCATGGCATCTACAATGGTCCCGCTCAACACAAAATCCTGGGAAAATGAAAGGCTAAAAAATAAAATGGAAAATAGAATAGAAAAGTGAAATTTCTTCATTTGGCAATACGGTCTTGGATTCTTGGTTGTATGGTAAGTCTCCAAAAATAACCCTTGACCTACTACTACCCAAATGGTTAACAGAACTTTAAGACCGTAATAAAAAAATTCTTGAAACCGATTTTCACTGAGCCAAGCCTTAGGTGCATTTCATGGGTTTCATTTTGGCCAAATGGACCAAAAAACCAAATTTTTATATTTCACCGCACCCCGAACAGCCTAAAGAAACAGTTCTGACCCTGCCTGACGAACAGGCAGGCCCGAAACAAAACCATCGGGGAATTTTAGAAAGAAGAAAAATCCAATTTAAATAAGGATATCTATTTCTTTCTCATAAATACCGTAACCGGCACTCCTGTAAAATCGAAATTCTCCCTTAATTTATTCTCCAAAAAGCGCTTATACGGCTCCCTTACATACTGCGGAAGATTACAGAAAAAAGCAAACTGTGGATAGGGAGTAGGTAATTGGGTGCAGAATTTAATTTTCACATACTTGTCCTTATAGGCGGGCGGTGGGTAGTTTTCTATAATGGGCAACATAATATCGTTCAATTTTCTGGTCACTACCTTTTTTTGTCTATTTTCATATACCTGAACCGCGGTTTCAATAGCCTTATAGATACGCTGTTTTGTAAGTACGGAGATAAATAGAATGGGCACATCGGTAAAAGGGGAAATGGCCTCCTTAATTTTCTGGGTGTATTCCTTAATGGTATTGGTTTCTTTATCCTCGACCAAATCCCATTTGTTCACCAAGATCACAATCCCTTTATTGTTTCGTTGTGCCAGCCAGAATATATTTTCCACCTGTCCGTCAAAACCACGGGTAGCATCCAACATAAGAATACAGACATCCGAGTGCTCAATAGCCCTTACAGACCGCATTACGGAATAAAACTCCAGATCCTCGCGAACTTTCGACTTACGACGGATCCCAGCAGTATCTACCAAATTAAACTCAAAGCCAAATCTATTGTATTTGGTATCTATGCTATCTCTGGTTGTACCGGCAATGTCGGTAACGATATATCTTTCTTCCCCTATAAGGGCATTGATAAAAGACGATTTTCCGGCATTTGGCCTACCAACTACGGCAAAACGGGGCAGGTCGTCCTTCTCCTTTTCCTTTTCCGGCAAAACCTTTACCAAATCGTCCAGTAGGTCGCCCGTTCCACTACCATTTATACTGGCAATGGTGTAATATTCACCAAGACCCAAGGAATAGAACTCCACTGCATCTTCCGCTCTTTTACTGTTATCTACCTTATTGACCACCAAGAATACAGGCTTATTTACACGCCTCAACAAATTGGCTACATCCTCATCCATTCCGGTAACCCCAGACTCCACGTCCACCATAAAGATGATGGCATCGGCCTCATCAATGGCCAATTCTACCTGCTTATCTATTTCTTTTTCAAAAACATCATCGCTCCCCAGCACATATCCGCCGGTATCGATCAAAGAAAACTCCACCCCGTTCCAATCACTCTTTCCGTAATGACGGTCGCGCGTAACCCCACTCACGGCATCAACAATGGCCTCTCTTCTTTGAATTAATCGATTGAAAAAGGTTGATTTGCCTACATTAGGTCTTCCTACAATGGCTACTATAGCACTCATACTTTTAATTTGATGCAAAAGTACTATTTATATCCGAAGAAAAAACAGTATCTTTTATCCTAATTATCAGCCGAATAGTTTGAAAGCCCTACCCAACGAAATTGTACTTAGACCCAGGTTCCAACTTAACCTAAAAGGTCCAGCCCAACCCTTTCTACAATTGTTTCAAGAAGCAGACGAGCCCCCTTTTATTGTTAAAATATCCGATCATCATGTTTTTATAAAGTTCAATAGGGCCGAAACCCATTTTTGGTCACCACAGTTACAAATCGAGATAGTGGACCAGGAGGACGGTAACAGTACTATTTACGGATTGTTTGGTCCTAACCCCACCTTATGGACCTTCTTTATGTTTGTCCATTTTGGAGTTGCCACCCTATTTATCATATTTGGGATTTGGGCCTATTCCAATAAAGCCCTGGGCAAAGAAATAGGCCTTCAGATGGGGTTAATGGCCTTAATGGTCGTAACCTGGATAGTTCTTTATGTATTTGGTAGGATAGGAAGAAAAAAGGGGAAGCCCCAAATGCATCAATTGCATGAGTTTATGCTAAGGCATATTCAGGTTCAAAGTTGAAAGTTCAAAGTTGAAAGTTTCAGTCTAATGGAGTTGGCAGTCGCGGTAGACAGTGGGCAGAAACTGGGTCAAAGTTCCTAATTCTAGACTCTGGGCTAAGAAATTTGATCCATTATATTCCTATGAAGTTCCTTCCACCGAGAAGGCCTGTCCCGCGATTTAGGCAAGAGGTTAAGGTGGATTCTCCGGCAAATGACGGAGAAGACGGAAGGGGTGCCAGCTAATGGCTCTGGAATAAGGTCCCCTCCCTAACTCTCCCCCTAAGGGAGGGAACTTGTGGCGATTTTTTAAAAATGTTCGTTGCAGGGATTTACGTTGATAATCAATTAGCCCCCCAAGCCCATCTATCAGAAGGCAAGTTCACTACAACTTCAAAAAAAAGTTCCTTCCCCTACCAGGGGAAGGTGGATTCTCCGGCAAATGACGGAGAAGACGGAAGGGGTACCTGCTAATGGCTCTGGAACAAGGTCCCCTCCCTAACCCTCCCCCTAAGGGAGGGAACTTGTTGTGAGTTATTAAAAATGTTCGTTGCAGGGATTTACGTTGATAATCAATTAGCCCCCAAGCCCATCTATCAGAAGGCAAGTTCACTACAACTTCAAAAAAAGCTCCTTCCCCTATTAGGGGAAGGTGGATTCTCCGGCAAATGACGGAGAAGACGGAAGGGATGCCTGCTAATGGCTCTGGAATATAGTCCCCTCCCTAACCCTCTCCCTAAGGGAGGGAACTTGTGGCGACATTTTAAAAATGTTCATTGCAGGGATTTACGTTGATAATCAATTAGTCCCCAAGCCCATCTATCAGAAGGCAAGTTCACTACAACTTCAAAAAAAGCTCCTTCCCCTATTAGGGGAAGGTGGATTCTCCGGCAAATGACGGAGAAGACGGAAGGGGTGCCTGCTAATGGCTCTGGAATATAGTCCCCTCCCTAACCCTCCCCCTAAGGGAGGGAACTTGTTGTGAGATATTAAAAATGTTCGTTGCGGGATTTTCATTGATAATCAATTAGCCCCCCAAGCCCATCTATCTGTAGGTAAGTTACCTACAACTTCAAGTAAAACTCCTTCCCCTACCAGGGGAAGGTGGATTCTCCGGCAAATGGCTCTGGAATAAGGTCCCTCCCTAACCCTCCCCCTAAGGGAGGGAACTTGTTGTGAGATATTAAAAATGTTCATTGTAGGGATTTTCATTGATAATCAATTAGCCCCCCAAGCCCCTCTATCAGAAGGCAAGTTACCTACAACTTCAAAAAAAAACTCCTTCCCCTAATAGGGGAAGGTGGATTTTCCCGGCAAATGACGGAGAAGACGGAAGGGGTGCCTGCTAATGGCTCTGGAATAAGGTCCCCTCCCTAACCCTCCCCCTAAGGGAGGGAACTTGTTGTTAGATATTAAAAATGTTCGTTGCAGGGATTTTCGTTGATAATCAATTAGCCCCCCAAGCCCATCTATCAAAAGTAAGTTACCTACAACTTCAAGAAAAACTCCTTCCCCTACCAGGGGAAGGTGGATTTTCCCGGCAAATGACGGAGAAGACGGAAGGGGTGCCAGCTAATGGCTCTGAAATATAGTCCCCTCCCTAACCCTTCCCCTACGGGAGGGAACTTGTGGCGACATTTTAAAAATGTTCATTGTAAGGTTTTGATCTATCATCTCCTGCCAAATAGGTGTGTCCACTCTCCCGATATGTATAGACAAAAAATAATCCCCGAGTATACAAGGCAGATACTCAGGGACTACTTTCAATATAGAATTTATCTACTATTTTATTTCATAGAACGCTATAGTATTGGAAACCTCGTTGGTTACTATCACCAAGGCATTTCCGGTAGGACTATCTTCCTTGGAAACGGCCAACAAACCTTCCGGAGCAACATCCATTGCATCGAACAACCAATTTACGTATTCCGGACTGTTGGGATTGGTGATATCATATACCAAAACTCCGCCAGTGCGCTCCAAACCAACAAACAACAAAGTAGAATTACCCACCTTTAAAGTAGTTACAGATTCTGGCTCGGCACCTTTATCATCACTTCTTCCATCGGCTTCGCCCTCGTCGGCATTAAAATAAGCCGGGTTAAGCTCCAAAGTCTTTCTTCCAATTTCATCCGCACTATCATACACCAAAGCTCCTGAAGTAGACCAGATAGTAAACGATCTGCCACCGTAGGCATAAATTTTATCAAAGTCACCATCACCGTCGGTATCTCCATTGGCGGTAGTAATTTTTAACCTTCCCAAATTTTCCTCCATTTGCAGATCGGCGGCATTGGGGAAAGCTGTTGGGTCCAAGATAATATCCCCTACCCTTTCCTCTTCGGAATATCCATCATAATCCCTGGAATCCCCTTCATTGGCCGTAATTATATAATCCATACCATCCAGTTCGGCAAAAGTAATGGCATCAGGCATATAAAAACCAAGTACCGGCCAATTCTGAAAATTCCCTACTATGCCATCCTTATTACTGGCGTCCATCTTATTTTCCTCAAAAGAATAATCCTTTACCCCTAGACCAAAAACATTGGTTATGGCCTTATTTTTTAAATCCACTACCGCAATACCATTATTTTCCTGAAGCGTAACATAAGCGAACTTACTATCGTCCGAAACCGCCACATATTCTGGCTCCACATCCTGGGCAATACTGGCCGAAGGACCAAATACCCTAAAGTCGCCACCAATAGAAGCCGCATTAAAAGCAGTGAAAAACATAGTGTTAACTTCATTCTTTTGAACGTCCACCACAGAAATAGACCCCTCCGGATCAACAGAATAATCAGCATTCGGTTCCCCTTCATTGGCAGATATAATATATTTCCCATCAGGACTAAAAGCAACCATGTCCGGTAATGCCCCTACATTATATGTGTTTACCAAGGCTTGGGTTTCAGTATGGTAAGTCTGTACGGTACCATTCATCTGCTTATTGGCATTTTCGACAGCCACGGCCAAAAGCCCGTCGTGAACAGCAACACTGTTTGGAGTTCCGGATAAAGAAATTGAAGTTAATTTAACCGAGGACGAAGGAGTTGAAATATCCCAAACGGATACTTCGGACTGCACAGGGTTTACGATAAATAATTTATTGGTCTTGGGATCAAAGGCACTGATTTCAGCAAAACCTTCCTCTCCGACACCGTTGGAAAACCCACCAATTTTGGCAAAAGTCAGGGTTGATACATCTACATCGTCATTACCGCCACCATGGCCGATATGATCTTTAATACAAGAGGTGAACAGCATTCCACCTACGAAAAGGGTTAAAAGTGATTTTTTCATTTTCTTTGGTTATTTATTTAAGAACCAAAGATGTAAACCCGCTATGAGCTAGGCGTAAAATAAATAATAACTAATTGTTAAGGATCCAGCTTAAATGTTATGGATAAAGAGAATAAACGGCCGGCAACACCACTTTTACAGTACTTAAGGCCTCGTCCAATTATTTGGGCGTTCCCTCCTAAGTCGGTCGGGCCCTTGGCTATATCCCTGGCCTTGCTGCGGGGATGCCGCCGCGGTCCCTAACGCATAACAAGGTAACAGTTGCTCAACCTATGCTTTTAAAAATGAAACCTACAAAAACCAAGGGAAACTTAGCTCGTTAAAATTCTAACCCTGATTGTAGCCGAAGCGCTTCAACTGATTGGGATCACTTCTCCAATTCTTGTTTACCTTAACATAGAGTTCCAAATGCACCTGTTTGTCGAAGAATTTTTCCAAGTCCTTACGGGCTTCCACCCCTACCCTTTTTAATGCAGCTCCTTTGTGGCCAATTATAATCCCCTTTTGGGAATCGCGCTCCACCATGATAACAGATCGCATGCGGATAATGTCTTCATCCTCAAAAAATTCCTCGGTATCGATCTCCACAGAGTATGGAATTTCCTTTTTATAAAATTGTAGTATTTTTTCCCTTATGGTTTCGTTTACAAAAAAGCGTTCCGGCTTATCCGTTAATTGATCCTTGGGATAATAGGGCGGGGCTTCCGGCAATAATTCCAAAATCCGTAAAAAGACTTCCCTCACATTAAAATTCTGAAGGGCGGATATGGGATGTATTTCAGCTGTAGGTAATTGTTCCTGCCAATATTGTACCTGTTCCTCTAGAATACCTTGTTCAGAAACATCAATTTTGTTCAACAGAAGCAAAACGGGAATGGTACTATTTTTAATTTTTTCGAAAAAGCGTTCGTCCTTCAAGGCCTTCTCCCCAATTTCCACCATATATAGCAGCACATCGGCATCTTCAAAGGCCGACTTTACAAAGTCCATCATAGACGACTGCAATTCATAGGCGGGTTTAATGATCCCTGGGGTATCGGAAAGTACCACTTGAAAATCGTCCCCGTTGACGATTCCCAAAATACGGTGCCGGGTAGTTTGTGCCTTAGAGGTAATAATGGATAATTTCTCCCCTACAAAGGCATTCATGAGTGTGGATTTCCCCACATTGGGATTTCCTATAATATTTACAAAACCGGCTTTATGCGACATCTTCCCTTTTTAACTTTAATAGTTGCAAAGGTAGTGGAATCCTTCCAGCTATATCATAATTAGCCCTAAAATTACGTAAAGAGTTACAGTGATCAGGCCACCGATCAAGGCATAGGGCAACTGGGTATTAACATGATCTATATGGTCACTGGCAGAAGCCATGGAGGAAATAATGGAAGTATCGGAAATGGGAGAACAGTGATCCCCAAAGACTCCGCCGCCCAACGTCGCCGCCACCACCAAAGCCAGAGGAGCCCCATGAATCTCGGCCATGGGTATGGCAATCGCCATCATTATGGCAAAAGTCCCCCAAGAAGTCCCTGTAGAAAAGGCAATAAAGGAGCTGATCACAAAAATTACGGCAGGCAAAAAGGCCGGCGACAACCAGTCTTTGGACCAATTGGCCACGAACTGTCCTGTTCCCAAGGCATTACATGCGTCCCCAATGGCAAAGGCCAATAGCATCAACAAGGCGAGGGGCATCAATTCACTAATTCCTTTCAGCACTAGATCTATCATTTCTTTGGTCTTCATGATTTTTTGGGACCTGTACATCACCATAGCTACTAAAATAGCCGTGAGTACGGCGTACAGTACAGAGGAGGAACCGGAACCTTGGCCGATGGCCTTAAAAAGATGGTCCGTAAAAGAGCCCGAGTCCTCCACGGCATCCCAACCCGTATAAGCCAAATTAATCGGCATCATGAATACCATGGTCGCCAGGGGCACTATCATATTATAAGCCTTGGCCTTGATACCTTCTTTGGCCCCATAAGAGGTTACCTCACTGGACAACATAGGCTGAGCGGTGTCGCTAAGCAATTTCCCCGTTTCCCTGGTCCGTTTTTCCGCTTTCGCCATTGATCCAATATCTTTTTTGGTAACTATAACCACAAAAACAATGGCTATGGCCAGGATGGGGTAAAAATTATAGGCTATGGAAGAAAGCATGGTGCTGAAAGGATTTTCTATGCCCTGGGTAAGCAATAAGCCCATGATAAAGGCCCCCCATGCATTAAAGGGAATCAATATGGAGGACGGGGCCGAACTGGAGTCGGCTATATAGGCCAATTTTTCCCTTGGAATCTTTAGTTTATCAAAAACTGGGCGGTAGAGCGTTCCTACCGTTAAGGAACTGATACTGGTCTCCACGAACAACACAATTCCCGTAATCATGGCCATGAGCTGTACTACTACCCTACTGTAGCCACTTTGTTTGTTTTCGAAATAGGCTATTACCTTATTCAGCTCGTTTATAAAACCCTCCACCCCTTTAGAATATTGTATAAACAACAACAAGGCCCCTACCAGGGCACTGAACATGATTGTCCTGGTATTGCCGGGAGATTTAAAAACATCCACCAATCCTTCAATAGCGGCAAGGGTACCGGTGAGAAAATTAAAGTCGTTGATGATGATCCAGGAAAACCAAATTCCAAAAAGCAGGGCTATATAAACTTGTTTTGTTCTGAGTGCCAGAATAATAGCAATGACTGGAGGTAAGATTGAGAGAAAACCATAGTTATCCATAATTGATCGGGCGAATTAAAGGTGACGGATTTTACTTAAAATCGATACAAAATAGAAAGATTTTGGAGAAGGTAGACTACCAGATGGCATTTTTTATTGGACCTCTCCCAGAAATGCCGAAAATGGCCTTGGGGCGCCTTTACTAGAATGCCTTCAGGCCCAATTTTTATTTGAGAACAATTTTATGGGGATCAATTTTTTTCGCTTTGCCACAAAGCTAATGGGAGCATTGCTTTTATGGGTTGTCAAAGGAACTGGATTTTTTCCTTCGCGCTGCCGCGGAAAGGGGATCAATCCTAAAAGTTGTGTGTGAATTGAAAATAGAATAAGATCTTTGCAGAAAAACGATCGCATTGGAATTATCATTGGACCTATTAAAGTTTATACTGCCAGAAGTATTAACGAC
>Ga0208032_1000103_pt1 | contig 71732 bp, 78 predicted proteins | sample MalvirAntarct_66_FD_184254 | JGI IMG/M metagenome (GOLD analysis project Ga0208032, IMG submission 184254) | Marine viral communities from the Global Malaspina Expedition - Malaspina viral metaG Antarct_66 (SPAdes) (version 2) | ecosystem: Environmental > Aquatic > Marine > Oceanic | place: West... | reverse complement strand
CATTACAGATAACCAGACTAACAAAGCACCCAACTTCAACACCCACAAAGCCCCATCACAACCAGAAACAACCTTCAGCCCAAAACCCCGTCACCACCAGAAACTCCCGTCACCCCGGCACTCCCGTAATTCCCAACACCCCCGTCACCCCAAACCCCGTCATTCCCGCGAAAGCGGGAATCCAGCCTCACCAAAAACAACCTCTACCTCACATTACAGGTAACCAGACTAACTAAGCACTCAGCTTCAGCGCCAACCCAGCCACCCGCTTACCCAGTGCAATACAAAGGCGAGACTCTTCTTCACTAACAGGAAGCGCACCATCATGCCCAGACACATGGCTGGCTCCATAAGGCGTGCCGCCAGTAGTCGTTTTGGCCAGATCAGGTTCACTGTAAGGCAGGCCTGCCATCACCATGCCATGGTGAAGTAGCGGCATCATCATTGAAAGCAGCGTGGTTTCCTGCCCACCGTGCATACTGCCGGTAGAGGTAAACACCGCCGCGGGTTTGTTTTCCAGTGCGCCTTTCAGCCAAAGCCCGCTAGTGCTATCCAGAAAATACTTCATGGGCGCGGCCATATTACCAAACCGGGTAGGGCTGCCAAGAATAAGCCCGGAGCATTCTTCCAGGTCACTGAGTACTGCATATATATCACCCGATTCAGGAATATCAGGCTCAGTGGCTTCGCAATTGGCAGAGACGGCAGGCACTGTGCGTAATCTGGCCTCAACAGAAGCCTGCTCAACACCATGGGCAATTTTATAAGCCATATCGCGTGTAGCTCCGTTACGGCTGTAGTACAGCACAAGAATAGGCCCCATTATAAAATCTCCAATACTTTCTCAGGAGGGCGTGCTATCACCGCTTTTCCGTTCGCAATCACAATGGGGCGCTGAAGCAGAATAGGGTATTGAATGATCGCATTAATCAAATCGTCATCTGAGGCTGTTTCAATAGCCAGTCCGGTATTCTTCCATTCGTCTTCGCCAGTGCGGATTAAATCTTTTGCAGGTATGCCTAGACTAATAATGTTAGTAAGCTCTTCTTTTGTTGGGGGTGTATCTAAATACTCAATAATGCTGGGTGAAATATCGTGTTCGTCTAACAAAGTCATAGTTTGACGGCACTTTGAGCATTTTGGGTTGTAAAATATTTTTGTGTAAGACATTTCTTAATTCTAGTAGCTTCAATTTTGAGTAATTAGCTCTGCATGATAGCAATATAAAATTATTAATTACATATAGTCGATTTACATGGGTTGGAAGTCTACCTGGGAGATGGATGATTTGAGTTTCGAAAAGCCAATATTTGATATCAAATTGCTTAGCGTTATATTCCTATGCGTTTTATTACAAGAGAGTGTTTATGCAAGCGATTCAATATTTGAAAAGACCATTGCTGAAATCACGAGAGAATCCCTATTACCAAGTGTTGGTGAAAATGGTAGGCCACTGCCACTCGTAGGCCACTGGAATAGAGGGCAATTAGCTGGTGGCTATGATCCAAAGTATCAATTTAATTTAATTAAGAATGGGCATCACTTACTACCATGGTTTCATTTTCCCATGCCAGGTGAAAAATGGAATGCTGATTACTATGCTGTAATTGAGGAATACAGAAAACTTAATTTGCCAATTTCATTCATTGGAACTCAATGGGAGAGAATTCTTTCTGAAGATAACAGCTATCTTGAGTTGGAAGAAAAGTTGAATCCTAACGTGGTTAACCTTGCGGGAAGTATTGAAAGAAAGGTTTCTCCGTTTGGCCGTGCTAAAGATTGGAGAGATGTTGGGGAAAGATGGACTAATAATGAAGGCTTTTTAACCTTGCAAGACCTTTACCCAAATCCGCCTTTAATTCTATTTGTTTCTAATAATGAACATAAAAAAATGCGTTGGCATGAGGCGCTATTATCAAGAAGGTTTATTGAAAAATACGGGTTGTTGAATACGCCTAATGAAATCAAAAAAATTATTGGAGATAAGTGGATTGATTTGTACGCAAATCTATTTGACGGTATGTTGGATGGTATCAAGAGTGAGCATTGGAAAGGTAATTTAAAATTCATTGGATATAATGCCTTTTTAACTGGGTCCTTTGGCCGTTGGCCTGGCTGGCTTAAGTATTCACTGGTTATTCCTGGGAGAATTGAGCCATGGTCACACGTATGGGATGGTGCGTCTGTTCCTTACTACACGCATGACTGGAATAAATCTTCAGATTTCACTGTAATGAGTCCCCAAATACAGGCAATGAATCAATTGTTTGCTCAAGATGATTTTCAAAGAACTAATCGACATTATTGGTTTGAGATGTCGGTTTGGGACGGTAACAGCCCAGAGAAACAGCAAGATAAACAAGCATACTATAAATCTTTAGGACAAAGTTATTCGCCAGATCGTTATAAAGGGTATGTGAAGTTTGGTATGTGGTTGTTGAGACCAAGGCTTGTTCGTGAATTTCGAGGTTGGTCTGACACTGTTAATAGAACTGAAAATTACTTTTTGCAAATTGTCGATGCTGTTGATGATATTTATAGAAGTGATCTGTTGTCGAAATTTTGGAGATACGGTGAGTTAGTGAAAAATGATGTTCTTGAGCATCCCTATCAGTCAATGATACCTAGCGAACTTAAAGAAAAATCTAGATGGTTTTTGTTAGATGCCAATGTGAATCCAATAAGACCCTGGCGGTTAAATGATGAATTGAAAGTTTTTTCTATTGCGTTGTGTATTGGTGAAAATAAAGATCAAGAATGGTTGTTGTATACATATTCACCTTTAGACGAATACAAGGATGTTAAATTGACTCTTCCTGGCTATGGAATAGTAGAGCTAAATAGCACACCAAAAGGCGAGTATTATCATCTCAAAAAAAATAGTGATGAGTTGATTAATTTGAAAATATAAAAGATATGTCATTTATGGATTTCAAATACAAGAAATACTTTTTAAGATATTTTGGTGAGGAATTAGGCCCTAGAGTTGAAAACGCCTTTGTAAATGGTGGTATTGCGTCAGTACTTGGGAGGGGATTTCCAATTTTAGCTCTGATGATTTGTGCGAGGCTGCTTGATCCAGATGCGTTCGGTAAATTTATGATGATCTATGGAGCGATAATTTCATTTGCGATGCTGACAGATGCTGGATTAGGAACTACTGTGACAAAATTCACAGCTCAATATAAGAATCTAGATACGCTGAGAGTGTCGCAAATAATATCTTTAGCGCAGTATATATCTGTTTTTAATATAGTAATCTTAACAAGCGCGTTAATTTTATTTGGTGATGAGGTTGCGCGATATATTCTTGCAGATGGTTCGTTAAAGCAGTATTTGGTTATTTCAATTGTAATTATTTTGTTCAACGGGCTATGTAGTATTCAGCAAGCAATTCTTTATGGTCTCGAGGATTATAGGAGTGTTAAGAAAGCTAATTTCAATACAGGTTTAATTATTCTTTTAAGTTTGCCAATAGGTGCTATGTTTTTTGGCGTTATAGGTATGCTTATAACATTGTCTATAGCGAAATTTGTGAATGTTGTTGTTTTATTGTCTGCAACTCAAAGTAATTTCATATTATTGGGAATTGATAGATTTGGCGGTATTGAGAGAAATGATTTTAAGACTCTTATCGGGTTTAGTTTTCCAACATTTTTGAATTCATTATTATTTGGTCCAGTGATACTTTTCACTATGTCTATTGTGGCACATCATTTTGATGGTCATGTGCAAGTAGGTATATATAATGCTGCATATCAGTGGTTCTCGTTTGTTATATTCATACCCGGTGTATTTACGGTTGGTGCGTTACCAATTCTTAGCGAACAAATAAATAGAGGTAATGTAGAGCGAGCCGAAAAACTAGTTAAAGATAAAATTAAATTCATTTTATATTTGTTGTCACCTGTGGTGATCGTATTGATGTTGCTGTCACCTTTTATAATGAAATTATATGGTGACGGTTATGAGGATTCGTGGAAAGTACTGTTAGTTCTAATGGTAGCAGTATTGATTGCTCTTCCTCAGGGGTTGTTGGGTAATTATATAATTAGTAATGATAAAGTATGGCGTTGGTTTGTTTCTAGCATTGCATGGGCATTAACATTTATTTCTGTAACTTATATTTTAGTGGATTTCGGTGCTCTTGGAATTGCGATTGGCTTGCTTGCCGCTTATATATCTAGAGCTATATTTGCAATATATTTTTTTAAGATAATACAACGCAGCAGCAATTAAATAACAAATAACATACCTTGGTGTAATTTACTATAGTGAGTCAAAATAAAATCAATAAAGAATTTTCTTTTTATTTCACTGCACTCCTGATTTTGCTTTTATGTCCATGGATTGTCCCTAGGGGGTATGAAATTATTTGTGGTGCTGCGTTATTCTGGATGCTTAGAGGGCCATTACAAGTAATCCAAACGTTGAGCTTGATTGTGATTATTAAGAACCTTAATCCTGCGTTTATTGAATTATCGTTGTCATTAGCCTTGATGGGTTGGGGGGCGGTATTTATTGCGGTATTGAGAGCAATTTTCCTTCTAAAGAAATCAATGATGCAGTCTTTATTTTCAATAATAATATTTTCAATGGTTGTTGCTGTTTTTAGTTTTTTTGTAAGTCCTAACATTGATGTTTCTATGATGAAGATACTTTCCTTTGCATTGTTTTCTTGTGCAGTTGTGGTGTGTGCTCTTTCTTTGAATGCTAAAGAAGCAGAGTCGTTAAAAGTATGGATCTTTTCTTTCTATGCAGTAATAGTGCTTTTGTCATTGCCGATATATTTTTTTCCTGCTATAGGATTTAATCGAAATGCTGCAGGCTTCCAAGGAATAATGAACCATCCTCAACTGTTTGGCATTATTTTATCGCCGCTAACTGCTTGGATGCTTTGTCGAGTATTGATTACTAGAGAGAAAAGCGCTCATATTTGGTGGATTGTAATTGTGCTATTAATTTCACTGCACTTATTTAGTCAAGCACGAACAGGTATATTGGCAGTAGCGTTAGCTTTGATGGTTGCTTTCTTTTTTGGGCTTGCTAAGAAAAAAAGCACTATATATATGAGTAAGGCTGTCATGATGGGGATGTTGGTTTTTGTATTTGGAATTATTGCTTACATATCATCTGGTGATGTATCTGATAAAGTGGACGAGTTCCTTTTGAAAGGTGATGGTTCTAATGTAAGTAGCGCCTTTACTCATAGCAGGGGTGGTGCTATATCTTCTCAGTGGAATAATTTTATTGCGAATCCACTTATGGGCACAGGCTTTGGTGTCTATCCTAATGGCATGCATCCTAATAGTGTTTCTTATTTTCATGGAATTCCGATTTCCGCATCAGTTGAAAAAGGTTTTTTGCCGACAGCGATATTGGAAGAAGTTGGTCTTATAGGTTTCTTATTGTTTTTAAATATTATTTATTCATTAGGCAAATTTGTATTCAATGATTATGAAGTAAAGTGGGTCGCAATGTTTGCTGCTTGTTTATTTGTAAATCTAGGGGAATCTATATTTTTTGGTATCAATGGTATTTCACAATGGTTCTGGGTGCTTATCGCACTTTGTATCGCGCAAGGTAATAATTCAAAATGGAACAGAAGATCGCAAACCTAGTTTTTTGGCAGGTTTCTCCAAGTATACATCAGGCTTCTCTGATAACCAGAATCGACCAATTGTTAGAAGGTGTTGATGTGATGTGCGTCTTTATGGGGCAGGTAGGTTCTGAGAGATTAGAATTAGGTTGGAGTTTACCGGATTATGGAGAGACTAAACTGGAATTCCCCAAATCAAAAAATGAGTTAGATAAATTGTATAGCTCATTAGATGGTGACTCTATACATATATTCTCTAACGTGGTTAACAATTCGCTTATTCGTTATGTGTATAAAAAATCTGTTTATGATGTGAATGCAAAAGTTGGTTTGCTAAGTGAGGGTTTTAATGGTCGTGGAATAAAAGGCTTGTTAAGAATTTTCCGAAGAGATTTAAAGGATCGTTTTTTACTTCGTAATTTAGATTTTGTTTTGGCAATTGGTGCTAATGCCTATGAATGGTATAATTTGTGTGGAGTACCTGAAAATAATATATATCCCTTCCTTTATGTTGTAGATACGTTTGATCAAGTAAAAGTAAGTGAGAAGCATAATGATGTTGAAATAATTTTCGTTGGAAGGCTTTGCGCACGAAAAAACATTGATACTTTGATAGATGCGTTAGGTAGCTTAGATCTGAAAGAATGGCGATTGAAAATTATTGGTTCTGGTGAAGATGAAGAATCACTACAGGGCTTATGTGAATCTCTAAATATAAATCACAAAGTCGAATTTTTTGGTGCTTTGAAATACAGTGATGTGATTGACCATGTGGCTATGGCTGACTTCTTGGTTCTTCCGAGTTTATTTGATGGGTGGGGTGCAGTTGTAAATGAAGCCCTTAGTCAGGGAACGCCTGTGCTTTGTAGTGATGACTGTGGTGCTAAAGATTTGATTGTTCGTGGTTGGAGCGGTGATATATTTGCAGCCGAATCAAAAAGTGATTTAGCTGCTTTGCTTTATAGTTATATTGAAGATGGGCCTATATCTCCTGATAGGAGGGTTGAAATAAGAAAATATTATAGCTGCATATCTGCTGAAGAAATATCTCAATATTTTTCTAAAATACTTAATCATATAATTGATGGAAATGGAACAAAGAAACCGCGCCCACCCTGGGTCGCAAAGAAGGAATTAAATTAATCCTTGTATTAAATTATGCGAATTTATCAATTAATACATAGTGTAGATACCATTTCTTCGGGTCCAAGTTATTCTGTCATCAGGTTGTCTCAACAACTATCTATGTCAGGTTATAAAGTGACAGTGATCACTAATGGTGAAGGCCTTAATATAAATTCTTCTGCTCTTGACGTTGAAATTATTTCTAAGATAGGTAGGTTAGACGCGAATTTTGTTTCTCGGTTTAGAGAAAAATTAAATACTGTTTTTGCATCGGATTTGTCTGTTTTGCATGGCCATGGCATTTGGCGACCAGTCAATCTTGCTCCTTTGCTTAGGAGACGTGGTAGTCAAACTAAAATTCTTTGGAGCCCCCGCGGGATGTTTTCACGATGGAGTATGAATCATAATAAATATAGGAAGTTGCCTTTCTGGATGGGAGTGCAAAAACCTGCAATGAAAAATGTTGATTGCTTCCACGCTACATCTGAAGCTGAATATTTAGACATAAGAAGGCTAGGCTTTATGCAACCAGTAGCATTAGTGCCAAATGGTGTTGATGTACCTCTGAACACAAACAAGGCAAGGGAAAAGCAATTATTATTTTTAGGTAGAGTTCATAAGCAAAAAGGAATTGAGTTACTGATAGACGCTTGGGAAAGTATTTGTGCTGATTATCCAGATTGGTCTCTAAAAATAGCTGGTCCAATTAATAATTCTTATAGTTCCTCACTCCAACAAGATACTATAGCTAGAAATATTCCTAGGTTGTCTTTTTTGGGTGAAGTCAAAGGTCAAGTTAAAACAGAATTGCTAAGTAATAGCGGTATTCTTGTATTGCCTACTTACTCAGAGAATTTTGGCATGGTTATCGCAGAAGCATTAGCTCATGCGTTACCAGTAGTTACCACTACAGAAACACCTTGGTTGGATTTGCAGAAAGACGGTATTGGTTGGGTAATTAAGCCTGATACTAAAGAGTTGATTGAGTGCCTAAGTTTTGTGATGAGCTGTTCGCTTGGTGTCTTGCATGAAATGGGTGAGAAAGGAAAGTATTGGGTTGGGAATAATTATAGCTGGGATATTATAACTAGTGATATTAGTGATACATATAAGTGGTTGCATGGCCTGGAAAAACAACCCAAGTGTGTGGTTACTGAATAAGTTTGGGCATTATTTTTTTGGGCGAATATTATGGAGTTTCTTACATGGTTGATGTGACAGTGCTGATTATCTCGTTTAATGAGATTGAAAATATTCCACATGCTGTGAAGAACTGCAAAGGTTGGGCTAAAGAGATAATTGTTCTCGATTCAGGTAGTACTGATGGAACCGTAGAGTATCTAAAAGCAGAGCAATGTAAAGTTTTCTACAGGGAGTTTGACAATTTTTCAAATCAAAGGAAGTACTTGCTAAATAGTATTGATGTATTTACAGAGTGGGTTTTCGTACTGGATGCAGATGAATATTTGACAGATGAATTGAAACGTGAAATTGAAGAAGAGTTAAAGAATCCAAAATTTGATGCTTATCGTATCAAGAGAAGATTCTATTGGATGGGGAAATGGGTTAAGAGAGGTTATTACCCAACAGAGCTTGTTCGATTCGGTAAGTACAAACTACTAGATTGTGACGGTAGGCCTATTAATGAGCATGTCATCTGTAAGACTGATAATGTTGGAAGTTTTGAAAACGACTTTATTGATGAAAATAGAAATGGATTAGCGGCGTGGTTTGAGAAGCATAATAACTATTCTAGTCGTGAAGCTGATGTATTATTTGAAGTGGACGAAACCAAATATAATCTATTCGGTTCGCAATACGAGCGCAAACGTTGGATAAGAACAAATATATGGAATAAGTTGCCAGTATTTATTCGACCTTTCTTATATCTGAATTATAGGTTATTTATTAAGCTGGGAATTTTAGATGGACCGCGCGTTGCTCTATATCATTTTTTGCATGCGTTTATTTATAGGTCAATGATAGATGCTAAGTATCTTGAGAGAAAATGGGCGAATAATAAACGTAATCAATAATAATGCGCTATGTTGTTATATATTAACTTTTAAAGAAATACTGAATGAAACAAATCCTCCAAGATCTTAAATCTGGTAACACCATTATTGAAGATGTCCCGTGTCCTTCTGTAAAAGCAGGGCATTTATTGATATCGACAACACATACGCTTATTTCTGCGGGCACTGAGAGAATGCTGGTTGATTTTGGCAAAGCCAATATGATTGATAAAGCTCGCCAGCAGCCAGATAAAGTCAAAATGGTGATCGATAAAGTAAAGACAGATGGTCTTGCGCCCACTATTCAGTCAGTTAAGAACAAGTTAGAACAGCCATTGCCCATGGGTTACTGCAATGTGGGTACAGTCATTGAAGTGGGTAAAGGGGTTGATGGTTTTTCTGTAGGTGACCGCGTGGCATCTAATGGCAAACATGCGGAAGTGGTGTGTGTGCCTAAAAATTTGTGTGCCAAAATTCCTGAGGCGGTCACAGATGAGGAAGCTGCCTTTACTGTGATCTCCTCTATTGCTTTGCAGGGTATTCGGCTGGTTCAGCCTACGCTGGGTGAGCGAGTAGTGGTCACGGGCCTGGGGTTGATTGGTTTGTTAACGGTTCAGTTATTGCGAGCACAGGGGTGTTCTGTGCTGGGTATAGATATGGACTCAGCCAAATGTGAATTAGCCCGGCAATTTGGTGCTGAAGTAGTCGATTTATCGAAAGGGCAAGACCCGGTTGCTGTCTCTGTTAATTTCTCACAAGGCTGCGGGGTAGATGCGGTGTTAATTACTGCCTCAACAAAAAGTAATGACCCGGTGCACCAGGCGGCGACAATGTGTCGCAAGCGTGGGCGCATTGTGTTGGTAGGTGTGGTTGGGCTTGCGCTTTCACGCGCAGACTTTTATGAAAAAGAATTGTCGTTTCAGGTGTCATGCTCTTATGGGCCTGGGCGTTATGATGCTGCCTATGAAGAACAGGGGCATGATTACCCGTTAGGTCATGTGCGCTGGACAGAGCAGCGTAACTTTCAGGCAGTGCTGGATTTGCTCGCGGCTAAATCGCTGGCTATTAATGCCTTGATCACGCATCGCTTTAATATTGATCAGGCTGCAGAGGCGTACGCAACCATGGAAAATGAACAACCCATGGGTATTGTTCTGCAATTTCCTGACAATGGTTCATCATCAGAAGGGAGTGCTCGTTTAAAACGTACGATTAGTTATCAAAACTCAGTCAGCCAGCCAGCGAATAAAGTCTCAGTGGGGTTTATTGGGGCGGGTAACTATGCAACCCAGGTGTTAATTCCTGCGTTTAGTCAAACGCCAACCAACCTTGTGTCAATTTCATCCAGCACCGGTGTGACGGGCACGCATGCTGCGAAGAAGTTTAACTTTGCACACTCCACGACAGATACAGAAGCATTAGTAAAGTCTGGCGATGTGAATACGCTGGCCATTGTGACGCGGCATAACTCACATGCGAAGTGGATTACACAGGCATTGAAAAATGGCAAACACGTTTTTGTGGAAAAACCGCTGGCCATTAATTCGCAGCAGCTGGAAGAGATAAAGCAAGCCTACAACGAATATGCGGTACCCAATGGTCTGCAACTGATGGTGGGGTTTAATCGCCGCTTTGCGCCACAGGTAGTCAAAATGCGTACACTGCTGGAAGCTACCAGTGGGCCTAAAAGTTTTATCATGACGGTGAATGCCGGCGCGATTCCCGCAGACCACTGGACACAGGATATGAATGTCGGCGGTGGGCGTATTATTGGTGAAGGTTGTCACTTTATTGATTTACTGCGCTTTCTGGCGGCATCACCAAGCACGGGTGTGCGTGCCATGAAAATGTCTGAGCCCGGCAATCATTGTGCAGATAATGTTTCATTCACCATTGAGTTTGAAAATGGTTCAATGGGAACGGTTCATTACCTGGCGTCGGGCAGCAAAGCATTTCCCAAGGAACGTCTGGAAGTATTTTGTTCCGGGGCAGTGTTACAATTGGATAACTTCCGCAAACTTAAAGGGTATGGCTGGTCTGGCTTTAAACAAATGAATCTCTCAAGGCAGGACAAAGGTAATAATGCATGTGTGAAAGCATTTGTAGATTCAGTGAGCGCTGGCGGTTGTAGCCCGATAAGCTTTGATGAGCTATGTGAGGTGACGCAACTGAGTTTTGATATTGTCGATCAGATCAGTTAATTATTTTTTGTGTCAAACCTACATCTACTTAAGCGGTTACGTACTGCCCGCTATTTAAAACCATCCCAGTTATTCTATTATATTCTTAGAAGAGGCTTGCCTGCACGCGCTGTAAAATATAATGGGCCTGTTACAACCAGAGCTGAAGCGAAGCTGGTAGAGCCGATTCCGGTGAATGGCATTTATGTGTCAGACACCGAGTTTGAATTCCTTAATGTGACTAGAGATATTGGCGCTGACCAAACTGATTGGCAATCAGGTGATATGTCGCGTTTATGGCAATACAACTTGCATTACTTTGACTTCCTTCGTGAGTCAGAGCGTTCGCTGGAAAATAAAAAAGCGCTGATAAATGACTGGATCAATGCGAATCCGCAAGGTGCTCAACCTGGCTGGGAGCCGTTTACGGTGAGCTTGCGCATAGTGAACTGGATGTTCTTTTTTTTAACCAGCATGGAACGTGAAGATATTCCACCTGCCTGGATTGAGAGTTTATTTGAGCAGGCGTTATGGCTTGCCAGCAATGACGAAAAACATATTTTAGCGAACCACTATTTTGAAAACATTAAGGCATTAATGTTTGCGGGCGTGTACTTTCAGGGAAAAACAGCGGCTAAATGGCTGAAAAAATCACAACAGTTATTACGCGAACAGCTTCATGAGCAGTTTCTGGAAGACGGTGGGCATTACGAGAAAAGCCCTCAGTACCATTGCCTGATGCTTGAAAACTGTCTGGACCTGTATAACCTGGTTGCGAATAACCGGGCGGTGTGTGACTTAAAGTTACAAACCATTTTAAAAAGCCAGATCGAATACTCATTACACTGGCTGAGTGACATTCAATACCATAACGGTGAAATTCCGCTGTTTAATGACACTGTCAATAATGTTGCCCCTGCCTATCTTGAACTTAGCCAGTATGCCAGTCGTTTATTTTTATATGAGCCGGAAGCCAGCATTGTCTCCGGTGGAAAGGTCATCGATCTGTATGCCTCCGGTTATTATGGCATTGAAGCCGGGCTGGATAAGTTTTTAATTGACTGTGGTGATATCAGCCCTGATTACCAGCCAGGGCATACGCATTGTGATTTCCTGAGCTATGAGCTGGTGTTTGATGACCAGATGATTGTGGTTGATTCCGGTGTGTTTGAATACACAGAAGGTGCAATGCGTAATTATGTGCGTTCTACCCAGGCACATAATACGGTGTCAGTCGATGGCGATCAGCAGTCTGAAATATGGGCTGAATTTAGAGTCGCGCGCCGTGCCTGTAAGTTGTTTGCAGAGATCACTCAGAATAATCAGGGTGCCTATTTCAAAGGCGGTTATGAAGGGTTTTATGCAGTGAGTGGCAAAGCCAAACACATGCGCGATGTTGCCATGCAACTGAACGAAGCGGGTAACGCTATCAGCCGTATTACAATCAGGGATGATATTCAGTTTAAAGGTAAACATCAGGTTGAGAGTTTTATACACCTGCATCCTTCGCTGGTCTGTAAAGATGATGGCGCGGGCAATATAGCGCTGATACAGTTTGGGGAAAGAGTCGCTAATGTCATACTGGATAAAGAAATAAGCTATAAAATTTCCACATCGTATTACTGCCCCGAATTTGGCAGACGACTGGAAAATTCTGTGATTATCATGCAGCACGCCGGAATAGACGGCGTTGATATGGGTTACATGATTGAGAAAGTATGATTATTAAAGACTTGCTGGATTCCCGCTTGCGCGGGAATGACGGAAATGGTTTTGGGATGATGGGTATAGGTTTGGGTGGTGTGAGTTGATTTGGAATGACGGAGATTTAAACGTTAGTCATCCCCGTGACAACGGGGATCCAGCGGTATCAATTTCAAGTAATATATTACGAATAAAATACGATGCAACTACGTGTTTAAAAAATAACGCCATTTAACTTATGCGAATATTGTTTCTGTCTCATTACTTTCCGCCAGAGGTGAACGCACCGGCGACGCGCACCTATGAGCATTGCAAACAATGGGTTGATCATGGGCATCAAGTGACAGTGATTTCATGTACACCGCATCACCCAATGGGGAAAGTCTACCCGGGGTACAAGAACAGGTTTTATCAGGTAGAAGAAAAAGACGGCATTAAAGCTATTAAAGTGCTGACCTATGTTACCGCCAACTCAGGTTTTTTAAAACGCACCTGGAATTATGTGTTTTATATGTTAATGGTAACTTTGATTGCACCCTTTATTTCAAAAGCCGATGTGGTTATCTCAACCTCACCTCAGTTCTTTAATGGCCTGGCAGGTTATTTTGTTTCAAGAATTAAACGCTGTCCGTGGGTGCTGGAAATTCGTGACTTGTGGCCGGAATCAATCCTGGCTGTTGGTGCGATAAAAAATAAATCAGCGATCAGGCTATTAGAATGGCTGGAAAAGTTTGTTTATCGTAAGGCAGATCACATTGTTCCTGTGACATTTTCATTTAAACGCCACATAGAAAACCACGGGGGCGATGCGAATAAAATTACCGTGATAAGAAATGGCGTTAATTTTGATATGTTTAAACTGCAGGAAAGGAATCATGAATATGCACGTTCTGTCGGTGTTGAGAATAAGTTTGTTGCTTCCTATGTGGGCACACATGGCATGGCGCATGGGCTAAACGTGATTCTGGATGCAGCAGAAAAACTAAAACACAAACCAGAAATTGCATTTTTAATGATTGGTGACGGTGCCGAAAAAGAAAAACTGTTGGCTGAAAGGAATCGTCGTCAGTTGGATAATGTCATTATGCTTGAGCAACAACCCAAACAGAAAATGCCTGATATCTGGTCAATTTCAGATGTCAGTCTGGTGTTATTGAAAAAGCAGGATTTATTTCTGACGGTAATTCCATCCAAAATATTTGAAACCATGGCAATGAAAAAGCCCATCATCCTGGGTGTGCGCGGGGAATCACAAGCATTAATCGAAGAAGGCAATGCGGGTATCTGTATTGAACCTGAAAATGTAGATGAACTGGTCGCCGCTGTAATTAAACTGTCTGAAGACTCTCAGGCGTATAATAATTATGCGGAAAATGGCTATGAATACGTTCAGCAGCACTTTGACCGTAAAAAGCTGGCTGATCAGTTCGAAAAGATTCTTGTGAATCTGGCGAAATGATTACCTGTTGAGAATCTTTGTTACCGTCTCGCCAATACCGGCGAGTGTTCTTACTGTATGTACTCCGGCATTTTCCAATGCCTTGTATTTGTCTTCTGCTGTGCCTTTGCCGCCACTAATAATGGCGCCTGCATGGCCCATGCGTTTACCGGCAGGTGCGCTGGCACCAGCAATGTAACTGACAATGGGTTTGGTGACTGCTGTTTGTATAAATTCGGCTGCTTCTTCTTCTGCAGTGCCGCCAATTTCACCCACCATGACAATGACATCAGTGTCCTGGTCGTGTTCAAACATGGTTAAACATTCAATAAAATCCAGACCATGAATTGGATCACCACCAATACCGATACAGGTTGACTGGCCATGGTCACTAGTCTGATTTACGGCAACGTAGGTTAGGGTGCCGGATCGCGAGACAATGCCCACATTACCTGCCTTGTGAATGGAACCAGGCATGATGCCAATCTTGCATTGATCAGGTGTAATGATGCCAGGGCAGTTCGGTCCGATTAATAATGAGCTGCTGGTGTCAAGAATGTCACTGACCGGAATCATATCCTGCACAGGAATACCTTCAGTGATGCAAACAATTAAGGGTATTTCAGCTTCAACGGCTTCCAGAATTGCATCTGCTGCAAAGGCGGCAGGAACATAAATAACCGTGGCATCAATGGCATGGTATCGCGTGGCTTCGTTGACAGTGTTGTACACAGGTAAATCAAGGTGCGTGTGGCCGCCTTTGCCCGGTGTTACGCCAGCAATAATTTTACTGCCGTATTCCAGTCCCTGTTGGGTATGAAATGTTCCCACACTTCCGGTAATGCCCTGGCAAAGTATTTGTGTGTACTCATCAATTAATACGCTCATGATTTTGTACCCGCTTTTTCAATGGCCAGTTTGGCACCTTCGGTGAGGTTGCTAACGGCAGTGATTAATTCATGTTTGCCTTTCAGGATTTCTTCACCCTTTTCAGCGTTAGTGCCCTGCAATAATACGACAACGGGTAAAGTAAGTTCTGTTTCTTCCAATGCCTGCAGGATGCCTTCGGCGATAACGTCACAACGTACGATGCCTCCAAAGATGTTGACGAAAATGGAGCGAACACTTTCATCGTCAATTAGTAAATTAAATGCCTGGGTTACACGCTGGGCGGTGGTGTTTCCGCCAACGTCCAGAAAGTTTGCGGGTTCCCCGCCGTGATGTTTGATTAAGTCCATCGTGGCCATGGCGAGTCCGGCGCCGTTAACAATGCAGCCAATACTTCCTTCCAGTTTTACGTAGTTAAGGTCATGCTGCTTGGCTTTTAACTCAATAGGGTTTTCCTGGCTTGTATCTTTCAGAGACGCTATTTTTTTATGCCGGAATAATGCGTTGTCATCGAAATTCATTTTTGCATCGAGTGCTAATAGTGAATCATCGTCTGAAACAATAAGCGGGTTAATTTCAATTAAAGAAGCATCGCTATCAAGAAACAGGGTATACATCTGTTTAAGGATATGTGAAAACTGCTTGAACTGGGCGTTGTTAAGCTGCAGATTCTGCGCAAGCAGACGGCAGTGATATCCCTGTACTCCCGATGTTTTATGAATATTTACTGATGATATTTTCTCGGGAGTTGTTTCAGCAACTTCTTCGATATTTACGCCGCCTTCTGCTGAAGCAATGGCAGTGATTTTTCTGCTGGCTCTGTCAATGAGCAGACTCAAATACATTTCCTGCTTGATTTCGGCAGGTTTTTCTACAAGCAGCGTATTGATGGGTAACCCGGCAGCATCGGTTTGTTTTGTGACTAGCCTGGTTCCCATGAGGGTGTCTATTTGTTGCTTGAGCTCTTCCTTATTGTGTGTCCAGAGAATCCCGCCTGCTTTGCCACGCCCGCCGGCATGGACCTGTGCTTTGACGATCCATGACTCACCGCCAAAGTTAGAGACAAATTTCTCGATGCTATCACCCTTGGTAAAAACTTCACTTCTGGGGACAGGGATTTCGTAGCTATGAAGCAGACGCTTGGATTGATATTCGTGGATATACACTGTGGGTCTCGAGCTTGGAGGTTAATTTTGCGTAACATTAACACAGAGTGATGCATGGTTCTCCAGTAAATTTATAAGATGAATTGTTAGTCGTCTCAGTGGTGCATTGAGGGATCTGTGAGGAAGATTCAGTGTCGCTGGATTCCCGCCTGCGCGGGAATGACGTGGGGTGTTTGCCGGAATGAAGCGGCTCGCAGGAACAACATGGGGTGGTTTCAGGATTGAAGCAGTGCGCAGGAATGACGTGGGGTGTTTGCCGGAATGAAGCAGTGCACAGGAATGATGTGGGGGTGTTTGCGGAAACGATGAGATGGTATCGAGAAATGAGAATAATATGGAAACATGTATGTGTAAGTGCAGGTAGCTAATGAGTTCTTGAGCGGTTCAACTGTATATTAATAAGATGAATTGTTAGTCGTCTTAGTGGTGCATTGAGGGATCTGTGCTGGAAGATTCAGTGTCGCTGGATTCCCGCCTGCGCGGGAATGACGTGGGGGTGCTTGCGGGATTGGAGCAGTGCGCAGGAATGACGTGGGAGTGTTTACGGGAATGAAGCGGCTCGCGGGAATGACGTGGGAGTGTTTGCGGGATTGGAGCAGTGCGCAGGAATGACGTGAGGGTGTTTGCGGGATTGGAGCAGTGCGCAGGAATGACGTGGGAGTGCTTGCGGGATTGGAGCAGTGCGCAGGAATGACGTGGGAGTGTTTACGGGAATGAAGCGGCTCGCGGGAATGACGTGGGAGTGTTTGTGGGAATGAAGCAGTGCGTGGAAATAACGTGGTTACAGGAATGATTAGATGGTATTGGTTTGCTGTTTTGTGCACATGCCAATGCGCACATATATCTTTTGCGCACCATTGTCATTCCCGCGCAGGCGGGAATCCAGTAGATTTAAAACATGGAGAAATTGCCTTGTGTTTACATAGTGACTAACAAAAAGAATGGTACGCTTTACATAGGCGTTACCACTCAGCTCAAACAGAGAATATGGCAACATAAAGAAAAAGTCGTAAGTAGCTTTAGTCAAAAATATAAATTGAATTTACTGGTGTACTACGAACTTCATGAGTCAATTGAAAGTGCAATTGTTCGGGAGAAACAAATGAAGAAGTGGAATCGACAATGGAAACTGCAATTAATCTTTAAGTTCAACCCGCAATGGTCAGATCTGTATCTGGAATTATTCTAATCGGTTAATTGGTTGTAATTTGTATTCAGGTGATACGGTAAATTTTGTATGAGTAAATTGAGTATGACTGGATCCCCGTTGTCACGGGGATGACGTATTAGCCGGAATTCACAACATCGATATGCTGCGACTACTGCAAACCCGTGACAGTCGTCATTCCCGCGCAGGCGGGAATCCAGCGGTGATTCGGGTTTGAATGTTGTTAAGGTATCAACAGCAGTTTTGGCTATTGGCTGGATCCCCGTTGTCACGGGGATGACGAATTATCAGTGACTAGACGAATATGCAGAAGACGCGTTTGTTGAAATGATTCGTGAAGTTTTTCATCTGCATGATCAAAGATTCCGTCATTCCCGCGCAGGCGGGAATCCAGCGGTGATTCGGGTTTGAGTGTTGTTAAGGTATCAACAGCAGTTTTGGCTATTGGCTGGATCCCCATTGTCACGGGGATGACGAATTAGCAGTGACTAGACGAATATGCAGAAGATGGGCTTGTTGAAATGATGCGTGAAGTTTTTCATCTGCATGATCTACAGATACCCGTCATTCCCGCGCAGGCGGGAATCCAGCGGTGATTCGGGCTTGAATGTTGTTAAGGTATCAACAGCAGTTTTGGCTATTGGCTGGATCCCCACCTGCACGGAATGACGAATTATCAGTGACTAGACGAATATGCAGAAGACGCGTTTGTTGAAATGATGCGTGAAGTTTTTCATCTGCATGATCAAGGATGCCGTCATTCCCGCGCAGGCGGGAATCCAGTCAATCTAAATAAGTGAACACTGATTATTAATGCAGGCTGGCAACTTTAATTAGTCGTTGACGCCAGTAAGGGTCGTTGATATTTGCGTATGTCACGTAGCTTCCGGACTTGGGTGCGTGAATGAATTGATCATTGCCGGCATAGATACCGACATGGGAAATGCTGTTACCATAAATGCGAAAGAACAGTATGTCACCAGGACTGGCAGATGCTAATTCTTTGGCAGGGCGGTGACGTGCCTGTTGTTTAGTCGTACGTGGGACTGCAATGTCTAATTGCCGATGTGTGTAGTAGACTAGCCCGCTGCAGTCGAATCCTTTTGGTGATGCGCCACCATACTTGTATGGCGATCCGATGAGTGATTCTGCAATCGATACAATTTGACTGCCTGTTGAATATTGCAAAGGGGTTGAGCGTTTGTAAGGTTGGGTAGAGGAATTGTTCTGGGTGTGAGAAGTGGATGCTGGCTTTTCCGGGGAAGAAGAACACCCCGTCAGTACCATAATTGCCATGAACATAAAACTATAGGCTAGTACATTTCTGATTAACTGAAACTGTGATTCCGCATTTCTCATAGGGCTCAACATTACAGAATTATTCTTGCATGATCTATAAGAACAGTTAAGTGGCAATATTCTTCCGATTTTATACGCTATTTTATTCTAACTATGTAATTTTTGTGACCGGGTTAAAGTTATTCCCGTAAACAGTGACATCTAAACTAATGATAAAACCATGAGTAATGCAAAGGGAATTAACGAAGCAAATATTGTTGATATAACGCTGGAAGGCAAGGGCGTGGCTGACCAGGAAGGGAAAGTAGTTTTTGTTCCATTCACGATCACAGGTGAGCGGGTCACGTTTGAGCATGCCAGACGAAAGAAAAATTATGATGAAGCTAAACTGATTGAAGTACTGGAAGCCTCTTCAGACAGAGTGGTACCTCAATGTGAATACTTTACTCATTGTGGTGGCTGTTCAATTCAGCATATTTCTGAACAGGCGCAGGTACAGTTTAAGCAGAAGGCAGTACTGGATACCTTAACGCGTATTGGCAAAATGGCGCCTGAAAATGTGATGCCACCAGTGCTAGACAAAGCGTGGGGGTATAGACGCCGTGCGCGCCTGGCTGTGAAATTTGTCGCCAAAAAAGGCCGGGCACTGGTAGGTTTTAGAGAATATAGCGCGCCTTACGTGGCGGATATGTGGAGTTGTGAGGTACTGCATCCTAATATTGCGGGTTTGATCAAACCATTGTCAGAGATGATCTCGCAGTTTTCAATTAAGGATAAAGTACCGCAAGTGGAATGCAGCGTGGCAGAGAATGCGACAGCGCTGGTATTTAGAGTGCTGGCAGAACCTTCAGATGAAGATATCGACAGGCTTGCAGAATTTGCGAAACAGTATTCAGTGCGCGTTTATTTGCAGACTAAAGGGCCTTCAACAGTCGCGCCTTTAAATAATGAAATCTTTGAGCCGCCGTTGGCTTATTCACTGCCGCCTTTTGACATCCGGATTGAGTTTCTGCCAATAGATTTTATTCAGGTACATAATGAGATTAACCAAAAGATGGTGCAGCAGGCTATTGAATGGTTACAGCTGGATGAGAGCCAGCATATTTTAGATCTGTTTTGTGGTCTGGGTAATTTTAGTTTGCCGGTTGCCAGGCATGTGGCAAACGTATTGGGTATTGAGGGCGATGACAATCTGGTTGATCGTGCGCGGCATAATGCGCATATCAATAACATCGCTAATGTGGAATTCAGAAAAGAAAACCTGTTTGACGTGAATGACAAGTGTGAGTGGCTGTCGAATAAATGGGATGCAGTCATTATTGATCCACCACGTGCAGGTGCGCGAGAAGTAGTAGAGTTAATATCCAGAGTTGATCCGAAAAAGATTTTATATATTTCCTGCCACCCCGGAACACTGGCCAGAGATGCCGATGTGCTTGTGAATACTCTGGGTTACCGTATGTTAAAAATGAATGTACTCAACATGTTTCCTCATACAGGGCATGTGGAAACGATGGCGTTATTTGTTAAGGGTTAATTAGAACTGTTAAAGGAACATTAGCCGCTTCAGCCATTGGCTGGATCCCCGTTGTCACGGGGATGACGTATTAAACGGGGATGACGAATTAGCCGGAATTAATAACGTAGATTAGCTGTGACTACTGTCAGCCCATGACGATCGTCATTCCCGCGCAGGCGGGAATCCAGCGGTGTTTCGGGTTTTGAGTGTAGTCAAAGGATCGCCTGGAACTTCAGCCATTGGCTGGATCCCCGTTGTCACGGGGATGACAGATATTTAAAGAACCGTCATTCCCGCGCAGGCGGGAATCCAGCGGTGATTCGGGTTTGTATGTTGTTAAGGTATCAACAGCAGTTTCAGCCATGGGCTGGATCCCCGTTGTCACGGGGATGACAGATATTTAAAGAACCGTCATTCCCGCGCAGGCGGGAATCCAGCGGTGTTTTGGGTTTGAGTGTAGCTAAAGGGTCATCAGGAACTTCAGCCATGGGTTGGATCCCCGTTGTCACGGGGATGACGTATTAAACGGGGATGACGCATTAAAAAGAATGACGGAAATGCATCATTTGCGGATTAGTTGTCAGATGTATTCGATATCACAGAATGTTTTTTACGAAAGTTGATGCGGAAAATATTTCCGTTTGGCTCAATGCGGTCGTTTACGATCGTGGTTGGCTTGGTGTTGTAGGGGTCTTCCTTGCGGGTTGAGACGGCATCAATAAGTGCTTCGTCCTGACAGTTTACCTTGCGAAAATCGCCACGGTAATCTACTTCATCTTCTTGACACAAACGTACGCCTGGTAAAAAACTGGATTCATAGACAGTTTTAGATTTAACAGAATACTTGGGTTGCACCTTGGATATTTCTTCCGCAGATGGGGGCGTCTGATTAACGCCTGTCTCTTCTGCAGCGCTGGCACTGGTGATTAACGTAGAGTAAGCGACTGAGGAAGATAGTAATAGAAAAGCAATTTTAGATGATTTCATGGTGTACCTCTTCATCATTGTATTGTTAAATTATATCATGTTTTAAACTGTTAAAAGCTTAACATTTAGTGAGGTTATTGCCGTTCTGTACGGGTATAAGTGTGACTTGTATAAGCTTATTGATGCCGCTTATCGAGCTTGTCAGGTTTAGGTGAGAAAGTCGTGCTTCAAGGTTTCGCTGAACGGGTATTTTCGTCCAGGGTAAACCTGCATTGGTGTTAATTGTCCCTTGTTAACTGGCTAACCGGCCCCATATAATCCCCACCATTGTTATTTAAGGAATTAGTTGCATGCCTATTTACGAATATGAGTGTCAACAATGCGGTCATCACCATGAGGCCCTACAGAAGATTAGTGAAGATCCATTGACAGATTGTCCTGCCTGTAATGAAAGCGCGCTGAAAAAATTAATCTCTGCCGCCGGTTTTAGATTAAGCGGTAGTGGCTGGTATGAAACGGATTTCAAATCCAGTAATAAGAAAAATTTAGCTAAAAGCGATTCTGAAAGTTCTACGAGTAAGCCAGCGAAGCCTGAAAAGTCAGCTAAAGCTGATGCATAAGCCACACTTGTTCAGGTAGAGATAATAGCGTGCTACGCCGTTACCTGATCGCCGGGTTGTTAGTCTGGGTGCCGCTGGGCATTACCTTCTTTGTCATCCGATTCATGCTCGAGATGATGGACCGGCTGTTACTGTTATTGCCAGTCGAGTGGCGGCCAGAAACAGTATTGGGTTTTACCATTCCAGGCTTTGGGCTGGTGCTGGCAGTGGCCATTCTGATTATTACCGGGATGATCGGCGCCAACTTGCTGGGCCGCAGTGTTTTGCGGGTTTGGGAAAGTCTATTAACCCGGATTCCACTGGTCAGAACTGTTTACTCTTCTGCCAAACAGATTATGTCCAGCCTGCTGTCCACAGGTAGCGAGTCATTTCGTAAGGTCCTGCTTATTGAGTATCCGCGCAAAGGCATCTGGACAGTTTGTTTTCAGACCGGTGCGGCGGCGAGAGAAATCCAGTCCAGGCTGGATAAAAAAGTCATCATGGTGTTTGTGCCAACCACCCCCAATCCTACTTCTGGCTTTGTCATGGCGGTACCTGTTGAGGAAACGATTGAACTGGATATGGATATCGAAAGCGCGCTTAAATTAGTTATGTCTTTAGGTATCGTCACCAATTCTGATAAGGCTGAAGTTGATTCGAGCAGGACGACTACGTAATATCCTCACCTTCCGTTGAAAGCTGGTGTTATCTGGCTTTGCAGCGTATCGAATTGTGAATATCACAAACTAAAATTACATCTCAGCCAGGAAGCTAAAGCATGCGCACGCAATATTGTGGGGAAGTCACTAAAGATAATCTTGATCAGGAAGTCACGCTATGTGGTTGGGTGAATCGCCGTCGTGATCACGGTGGGGTCATTTTTATAGATTTACGCGACAGAACGGGACTGGTTCAGGTGGTTTTCGACCCAGATCGTGCAGATATCTTCAAGCTTGCTGAGCAGATTCGTAACGAATATGTGCTTCAGGTAACCGCAAAAGTGCGTTTACGTCCTGAAGGGACAGTGAATCCTGAATTAACGACAGGTGAAATTGAAGTTCTGGCCACCGAGCTGAATGTGCTCAATGAGTCTGACACCCCTCCGTTTCAAATCGATGACGATGATGTAAACGAAGAATCCCGTTTACGTTATCGCTATGTGGATCTGCGTCGCCCGGTCATGCAGGAACGCATTCAGATGCGTGTGAAGGTGATTCAGGCATTACGAAATTATCTGGATAACAACGGTTTTCTGGATATAGAAACACCCATGCTGACGAAAGCAACACCTGAAGGTGCGCGTGATTATCTGGTCCCGAGTCGAACTCATCCGGGCTCGTTTTTTGCCTTGCCTCAGTCACCACAAATATTCAAACAGTTATTAATGATGGGCGGATTTGACCGCTATTATCAAATCGCGCGATGTTTCAGAGATGAAGACCTGCGTGCAGATCGCCAGCCGGAATTCACACAACTGGATATCGAGACCTCGTTCCTGGGTGAAGAAGACATAATTGTCATGATGGAAGGCATGATGCGCGATATGTTCAAGGCAACATTAAATGTCGAGTTACCAAATCCTTTCCCGCGTATGCCGTATGCAGAAGCCATGCATCGTTACGGTTCAGACAAGCCCGACTTGCGTATTCCACTGGAACTGGTAGATATCACTGATCTCATGACAGAGGTTGAATTCAAAGTATTCAGTGGCCCGGCGAACGATGAAAAAGGGCGTGTTGCAGTATTGCGTTTGCCAAATGGCAGCGAACTTTCACGCAAGGAAATTGATGATTACACCAAATATGTAGCTAACTATGGTGCGAGAGGTCTGGCATACATTAAATGTAACGATGTTGCGCAAGGCAGAGAAGGTTTGCAAAGCCCGATTCTCAAATTCCTGCCGGATGATGTCATAGAAAAAATTATACAGCGTACGCAGGCTGGCAACGGAGACCTGCTATTCTTTGGTGCGGATAAAACTACGGTAGTGAATGATGCCTTGGGTGCGTTAAGAGTGAAGCTTGGCATTGATCGCAACTTGCTAGAAGGTGAATGGAAACCATTGTGGGTGATAGATTTCCCAATGTTTGAATGGGATGAAAAGGAAAATCGCTGGAATGCTCTGCATCATCCGTTTACTGCACCAAACTTTGATTCAGCCCAGCAGTTACTCGATAACCCGGGTGAAAGTCTGTCGAAAGCCTATGACATGGTACTTAATGGCACTGAGCTAGGTGGTGGTTCAGTACGTATCCACAAACAGGATATTCAAAAGGCGGTATTTGAAGTATTGAATATTTCAGAACAGGAGGCGGAAAGTAAGTTTGGCTTCCTGCTAAAAGCACTGAAATACGGGTGCCCCCCACATGCCGGAATTGCTTTTGGTATGGACCGCCTGATTATGTTGATGACAGGAAGTCATTCTATTCGTGACGTGATGGCATTCCCTAAAACACAAACCGCTCAATGCCCGTTAACCGACGCGCCTGCCGAGGTGAGTGAACGTCAACTGAAAGAACTGAATATTCGTCTGAGAGCAAAAGCACAGGAGTCATAAGTCATTCCCGCGCAGGCGGGAATCCAGCGGTGTTTCGGGTTTAGGTCATGCCTGAGATATACCTGATGCTTTAGGATGGGCTGGATCCCCGTTGTCACGGGGATGACGAATTCGCAGTAATTCAGTATTTTGATAATCCATGATCCCGTATTCAGTAAATCATTGTCGCTTCCGAAAATCTCCGTCATTCCCGCGCAGGCGGGAATCCAGCGGTGTTACGGGTTTAAGTCATGCCAGAGATATACCTGATGTTTTAGGGATAGGCTGGATCCCCGTTGTCACGGGGATGACTAACGTTTAAATTTCCGTCATTCCCGCGCAGGCGGGAATCCAGCTGTGTTTCAGGTTTAGGTTATGCTTGAGATATACCTGACGCTTTAGGGATGGGTTGGATCCCCGTTGTCACGGGGATGACGGAAATCATTTATGTATTCATAAGTCATTCCCGCGCAGGCGGGAATCCAGCGGTGTTACGGGTTTGAGTCATGCTAGAGATGTACCTGATGTTTTAGGGATAGGCTGGATCCCCATTGTCACGGGGATGACGAATTAGTGTGAAGGACATTTTCTTATACTGTTTCGATCTGTATGCTCAACGCATAGTAGCGATTGCCCACTGATACTCTTCAGAGCTCGGGTGTTCATTTTGCAGTAAATTGAAGTAGCTTACTTCTACTTCTTTGTCTTTCATTAATCGTCCGATTTCGATGCCCAGCTTTAATGTCTGTGGTGAGTGGGACGCGATCTGTGAGTATGCATGTAGTCGCTCAAGTGCTGGAATGCCACGTCCTTTGGATAAATTAATTTTTGCTAACTGAAATAACGCAACAGAGTTATTTCGTTTGAAATCCAGTGCAGTTTTAAAGTAGTTTTCGGCCTGATCGAGGTCAGGGACGCGCAAGGCACATAAACCTGCATTGGTATAGGCAATTTCGGGATTAGGGTTGCTTGAGTGAGTACCAGCGCGAAGAAATTTTTCTTCTGCTTCTTTCATGTTGCCGTGGTCGCATAAAAAGCTTCCGTAATTATTTAATGTAGATGCATCGTTGCGCGCCTGAGATAATGCTTTCTCAAAATGTTTAACGGCTAGCGCGGGTTGTTGGCTTTTCCCGTAAATGAGCCCCGCGATATTGTTCGCATCGACACTGTTGGGATCGAGTACCAGCGCCTGATTTATAGTCTGCTGGGCTTTGGCCAGTGCTCCGCGTTGTGCGTAAACAAGACTATTGGTAACAAGTACATTAATATCAGGTGGAGAAGTCGTATCTTTAGGTGTGCTGGGCTGGGAACTGCATCCCGCCAGGTAGCAGGCCAGTAGTAATGCGAAAAAAATTCTTAATTGGTTAATCACGATAAAATACGCTGACGATGATAAATGTGTGCTCCAATGTATCACTAATCTAATGAAAGCATAATGACACAAGCGATGGATGATAAGGAAAAATACAAACGCCCTGAGTCTGTGCTGGTCGTTATCTATAGTAAAACAGGCCATGTGCTTATGATGCAGCGTGTGTTTCCTAAAGAATTCTGGCAATCGGTAACGGGGAGTCTGGAATGGGGCGAGAATGCAGAGCAGGCAGCGAAACGTGAACTGAAAGAGGAGACGGGGCTGGACGCCAATGGACTAATTGACTGCCATTACTCCCAGCAGTTCGAAATTTATTCAATCTGGCGAGATCGATACCAGCCAGGAGTGATGCATAATCAGGAGCATGTATTTTTGATGCCATTAGAGCGCTGCGAAAAAATCAAAATGGACCCACGTGAGCATTGTGAAATTAAATGGGTTACCCGTGCAGAAGCGATTCAAATGGCAACATCTCACACCAATAGCGAAGCAATTTTACGCTGGGTGCCCGAGATGGGTTCTGAACATTAGTCACTTTGCTGAATCTGCTTAGAAACATTCTCAGCAGATGCTAAACTAGCACCTTTTAGTTATACGAGAGGATTATGGCAGGACATAGTAAATGGGCAAATATTCAACACCGCAAGAAGGCTCAGGACTCCAAACGCGGTAAAATTTTTACAAAGCTTATTCGGGAGATCACAGTAGCATCCCGAATGGGAGGCTCAGATCTTTCAGCAAATCCTCGCTTACGTATTGCGGTCGACAAAGGTTTGAGCGCAAATATGACAAAAGACACCATCGACCGTGCGATAAAGCGTGGTGCGGGCGAACTCGAAGGAATGGAGTATGAGGAAATTCAGTATGAAGGATATGGCGCCGGTGGCACTGCGGTGCTTGTGGATTGCCTGACTGATAACCGTAATCGCACCGTGGCAGAAGTGCGTCATGCATTCTCAAAGCATGGCGGTAACCTTGGTACTAGTGGTTCGGTGGCATACCTGTTTTCCAAGCAGGGTGTGTTCAGTTTTGAAGAGGGTGTGGATGAAGATCGATTAATGGAGATAGCGCTGGAATCTGGTGGTGAAGACATTGTTAATAATGATGATGGCTCGATTGATGTGATATGCCAGCCAGAAGATTTTGTCGCCCTGAAAGAGGCACTGGAAGCTGCGGATTTAAAAGCCAGCTTTTCAGAAGTGTCCATGCGGGCAGAAACCATGGCCGAAGTCAGTGACAAAGATGCAGAAAAAATTATTCGTTTAATTGATGTCCTTGAAGAATTAGACGACGTGCAAAATGTTTATTCAAATGCAGACTATCCTGAGTCTGTGCTGGAGAATTTAAGTTAATACTAATCAGTCAATGGTGCGCATACTTGGTATTGATCCAGGCTCTGTAAAAACCGGTTACGGAATAATTGAAAGTAACGGCCAGCAAAGTCGTTATGTTGATAGTGGCTATCTAAAACTACCTGTTGATGGGCTGGCCAATAAGCTGGGGGAAATCTTTTCCCAATTATCCAGTGTAATCGGAGAGCATCAGCCTGATCACATGGCCATTGAGCAGGTCTTTCTGTCTAAAAACGCGGCATCTGCATTGAAACTTGGGCATGCGCGCGGTGCTGCAATGACTGCAGGCGTACATGCCAGCCTTGAAATTTATGAATATAGTGCGAGATCAGTCAAGCAGTCGACAGTGGGTTACGGGGCGGCTTCAAAAGAACAAATTCAGCACATGGTTTTGCGATTGTTAAATATTCGTAAGGTGCTTCAGGAGGATGAAGCAGATGCACTGGCTGTCGCACTTTGTCATGCACATACCGGTTTATCTCCCCAGTATCAAAAAAACATCAAGGCAACACAGTAAATGATCGGACGTTTGCATGGCCAGCTTGTTTATAAACAGCCTCCGGGGCTGATGATTGATGTTAATGGTGTGGGTTATGAAGTAGATGCACCCATGTCTACGTTTTATCAATTACCCGAATGCGGGAATAATATTACTTTGCACATTCATATGATTGTGCGTGAAGATGCGCAAACGCTTTACGGGTTTCATGATCTTGCTGACCGCAGTCTTTTTCGTACGTTATTAAAAGTCAATGGAGTGGGTGCAAAAATGGCACTGACAATACTGTCTGGTATGGATGCAAACGGGTTTAAACACTGTATTAAATTTGGAGATACAGATGCACTGGTTCGTCTGCCAGGTGTCGGCAAGAAAACGGCAGAACGGTTGGTTGTAGAATTACGTGACCGACTGGATAATGATTCAGCAACTCCTGTGATCAGCGAGGTGGGTGCTAATACAGGCGCTGCGCGTAATCATGTTGAAGAAGCGATCTCGGCATTGACAGCTCTCGGTTATAAAGGACCAGAAGCGATGCGGATGATCAAGAATGTGCAGGACGAAACCTCATCATGTGAAGATCTAATCCGTCTGGCACTAAAATCCAGCCTGAGTAATTAAGCCAGAACCATCAATAAAATCATGACGACTGAACGAATCATAGAAGCCGACAGTATTAGCAATGAAGATGTTGCTTTGGATCGGGCTATCCGGCCACGCACTTTGTCTGACTATACCGGGCAGGAAAAAGTCTGTGAGCAAATGGAGATATTTATTGCGGCTGCACGTGAACGTAAAGAAGCACTGGATCATGTGCTGATTTTTGGGCCGCCGGGCTTAGGTAAAACAACTTTGTCGCATATCATTGCTAATGAGTTGTCAGTCAATATGCGTCAGACCTCCGGGCCGGTACTTGAAAAAGCTGGCGACCTGGCTGCAATTCTGACAAATCTCGAAGAAAACGATGTGCTGTTTGTTGATGAGATTCATCGTCTCAGTCCTGTGGTTGAAGAAGTGTTATACCCTGCGCTGGAAGACTTTCAGTTGGATATTGTGATTGGTGAGGGTCCAAGTGCGCGTTCTATTAAGCTGGACTTGCCTCCATTTACACTGGTGGGTGCAACGACACGCGCTGGGCTGCTAACGTCTCCATTGCGTGATCGTTTCGGTATAGTTCAACGCCTGGAGTTTTATACGACTGACGAACTTATGTCGATTGTTACGCGCTCGGCAGGTATTTTGAATGTCGAACTTGACCAGGAAGGTGCGGTTGAAATCGCAAAGCGTTCACGCGGTACACCGCGTATTGCGAATCGCCTGTTAAGACGTGTGCGAGATTATGCGCAAGTCAAGGCAGATGGTGTAATTACAAAAGATATTGCTGATAAAGCACTGGATATGTTGAGTGTTGATCACAACGGCTTTGATCAAATGGATCGTCGTGTATTGCTTGCTGTGATTGAGAAATTTGATGGCGGTCCTGTTGGCCTGGACAGTCTCTCTGCGGCAGTAGGTGAAGAACGTGGCACTATTGAAGATGTGATAGAGCCGTTCCTGATTTTAAATGGTTTCCTGATGCGCACCCCGCGTGGCCGCGTAGCAACTATGAATTGCTATCGCCATTTTGGCTTACGCGCGCCCATGCAGTTAGAACAAGCACAGCAGGAGGAAGCAGATTTATTTGCGGGTGATAAATAGGCGTGCAGACATATCTGGCTGACAATTTAAATCTTAGTAGTATTGAAATAATACATCCCCCCCACAGTTATCATATGAGTGACTTGACGAATAGCAGCTCGTATTATCGTGACATTGAGAAGCGCGAAGCAGTTATGGTCTTTCCGAACTCGCAGCGTCATCCCCGCGCAGGCGGAGATCCAGCGGAAGTTGGGTGAAGTAACTTTGAGTATGGTGTGTTATTAAATGACGGATGGAGCTCCATTGTCATGGAGATGAAGTGAGATTTGATCTAATTGCGAATGCACAGTGTCATCCCCGCGCAGGCGGAAGTTTGAGGGAGAGGCAATAAACAAATACTGCTGGATTCCCGTTGTCACGGGAATGGCAGTAACACCAGGAAACCGCGTCATCACTGCGAAAGCGGGGATCCAGCAAAAGTTGGGTGAAGTAACTTTGAGGATGGTGTGTTATTAAATGATATCTGGATCTCCATTGCCATGGAGATGACGTGAGTTTGGTCTGACTGCGAATGCACTGCGTCATCCCTGCGAAAGTTTGAGGGAGAGGCAATAAATAAATACTGCTGGATTCCCGATGTCACGGGAATGACAGTAACACCAGGAAACACCCGTCATCTCCGCGCAGGCGGAGATCCAGCGGAAGTTTGAGGGAGAGGCAATAAACAAACACTGCTGGATTCCCGTTGTCACGGGAATGACAGTAACATCGGGAAATCCCGTCGTCCTCGCGAAAGCGGGGATCCGGCGGAAGTTTGAGGGAAAGGCAATAAACAAATACTGCTGGATTCCCGTTGTCACGGGAATGACAGTAACACCGGGAAATCCCGTCATCCCCGCGCAGGCGGAGATCCAGCGGAAGTTTGAGGGAAAGGCAATAAACAAATACTGCTGGATTCCCGTTGTCACGGGAATGACAGTAACATCGGGAAATCCCGTCGTCCTCGCGAAAGCGGGGATCCGGCGGAAGTTGGGTGAAGTAACTCTGAGTACGGTGTGTTATTAAAAGACGGCTGGATCTCCATTGCCAAGGAGATGACGAGTGAAGATGCCAATAGCAAAATAAATGAATACTTATGACAAATAATATGAAGCCATTTCATTGGCCGGTGCGAGTTTACTATGAGGATACCGATGCAGGGGGGGTGGTGTTTTATGCCAACTACCTGAGGTTTCTGGAGCGGGCGCGTACCGAGTGGTTGCGCTCATCTGGTTTTGAACAGGACCAGCTGAGATCGGAATATGGTATTGTATTTGCCGTGAGAGAGGTGGGTATTAAATACCTTAAACCCGCCCGTTTTAACGAGCAGTTATCTGTTTCTGTGGAAAATATTCAGCTCAAACAGGCAAGTATGGCAATGCAGCAGTCAGTTTATAAAATAGATACAGATAAAAACGAATTAATTGTAAAAGCCACTGTCAATGTAGTGTGTTTACACAGCGAACAGTTTTCCCCGAGTCCTATTCCTAAACCAATATATGAAGTTTTGAAAGCATGCATGTAGATATGAGTATTTATCGGCTAATTGCCGATGCGAGTTTATTAGTCCAGATTGTTATGATCATCCTTGTATTTGCGTCTGTCATTTCGTGGACGATGATATTCAGTAAAGCACGAGTCCTTAAAATGGCGACTAAAGATGCCAATGCATTTGAAGATCGCTTCTGGTCTGGAGCAGATTTACCCTCTTTGTACGAAAAAGTCGGCGCCAAACGAAATATTTCAGGCATGGAGCGAATATTTGTGTCTGGTTTTAAAGAATATATTCGACTCCACAAGACACGCAGAGTGTCGGCATTATCGATCAGTGATACGTCTTTAAGATCAATGAAGGTAGCGCTTTCAAGAGAAATTGATTTTCTTGAAAATTACCTGTCTTTCCTGGCAACTGTTGGTTCTACCAGTCCCTATATCGGATTGTTTGGGACTGTATGGGGAATCATGAATTCATTTCGTGCGCTTGCCGATGTTCAGCAGGCGACTTTATCGGCAGTGGCTCCGGGGATTGCAGAAGCACTCATCGCAACAGCGATGGGCTTATTCGCTGCTATACCAGCGGTTATTGCCTATAACCGCTATTCATCACAAGCGGACCGTCTGATTACCCGTTACGACAACTTCGTCGAAGAATTTACCGGATTATTGCAGCGACAGGCCATCACGCGTGAGTCGGAAGCGGCACAAGCACGGAGCGTAGATAGCTAATGTCTCAGTCAATCTCACGTCGGCGCAAGCCAATGGCCGATATTAATGTCGTGCCATATATCGATGTGATGCTGGTGTTGCTGGTGATCTTTATGGTGACGGCGCCAATGTTTAATCAAGGCGTTCAGGTGGATTTACCTCAGGCACCTTCTGATCCGATTAAAGAATTTATGGAGCAGGATGAGCCATTCATTGTGTCGGTGGATCAGCTGGGCAAAATTTATGTCAATAAAGGCTCTAACCCGCAGCGTCCCATGACACTGGATGAGTTTCGCCAGTTAGCACCAGGCATGCTCGCCCAGGAACCCACCAAGCAGGCGTATGTAAAAGGTGATCAAAATGTCATGTATGGCAGAGTGGTTGAGGTCATGGTGGCACTGCAGCAGGCTGGCGTGCCTTCTGTGGGGTTAATTTCACAGCCAGAAACTAAAGATAACTAGGCAGTAATGATCAAGGCCCCGCTTTATCTTCCGCGCTCCGCGCTTATTGCAGTTATTGTGCATGTGGTTGTTTTTACTCTGTTTATTGTCGGGTTTCAGATGAAACCCAAAGTCAGTCAGGCAGTGGTTGATCCCGTGAATATCGTTAAAGCCGAAGTCATTGACGGAGCTGCAATAGAGCAGGAAAAGGAAAAAATTCGTGATGAACAGGAAATGCGTGAGCGTAAAAAGCGCGAAGAAGAACAGCGCAGGCAACGCGAAGCCGAACAGGAAAAGAAAAAACAGGAAGAGGCCAAAAAGCGTGAAGAAGAAAAACGTCAGGCTGAAGTAGCCAAAGCGAAAGAAGAAAAACGACTTGCCGAGGAAAAAGCCAAAAAAGAGGCACAGGCCAGGGAAAAAGCGGAGCTTGCGAAAAAGAAAGCGGAAGAAGACAGGAAAAAAGCCGAGCAGGAACGTGTTAAAGCCGAACAGGAAAAGAAAAAAGCGGAACAGGAGCGACTAAAAGCAGAAGAGAACGCCAGGAAACTTGCTGAGGAACTGAAAAAACAGGAAGAGGCCAAAAAGCGGGCTGAAAAAGAAGCGGAACAAAAGCGTCTGGATGCGATCCTAGAGCAGGAAGAGGCAGAAATTCGCGCTGAACAGGAACGGGCTGCCAAGGCGGCGAGACAGCGAGAATTAAATACTTTACAGTCGCAGTATATTGGCGCTATTCAATCGAAAGTAACCAGTCGCTGGCGCAGACCACCCGGAGTCGATACCAGTAATGCATTTTGCAAAGTGAGAATCAAGCAGGCGATTGGCGGTTATATAGAAGAAGTTGCTATTGTTAAATGTAATGGTGGAAATGAACAATTTAGAAAGTCAGTCGAGGAAGCGGTTTGGAAATCTGATCCATTGCCGTCACCGCCAGATGATGATGTGTTCCTGCGTGAGTTTATTTTGAATTTTAATCCCAGCTAGATTAATTAGCCTACTTAATTATGAAAAGAATCCCTGTATTAATTTTGTTACTGACAACGATATTTTCCAGTCATGCCTATGCGTTACTGGAAATTGAAATTACTCAAGGTGTGGAAGCTGCCATGCCAGTCGCAATTACACCTGTATCAGGTGATATGCCGATAGAAGCGACACTGCTTGAAAGTGTCGTATTTTCTGATTTGCATAGAAGTGGATATTTTTCCATTATCGACAAGAAAAATTATCCGCAACAAACAGTCAAGCTTGATGAAGTGGATTACAACAGATGGCGAAATGTTGGTATTGAAGCACTATTAACCATGACAGCAACGTCTGCCGGCGATGGCAAAGTGCGTGTTCAGTTTGAGTTATATGATCTGGTTAGAAAGAGCCGTGTGCTTGGCCACTCAGTCACGACAAAGAAAAACCAGTTGCGTAAAGTGGCACATAAGATATCGGATCTGGTATTTGAAAAGCTGACCGGAATTAAGGGTGCATTCAGTACACGTATTGCCTATATCAGTGAGGCGGGCGGCAAGAGTGGCAAGACATACCAGTTACAGATAGCCGATGCAGATGGCTACAATCCAAGAACAGTGTTTTCTTCATCCAAGCAGTTGTTGTCTCCTGCCTGGTCGCCAGATGGACGTCGTCTGGCATATGTGTCATTTGAAAACGAACGTACAGAGATTTTTGTACAGGATATTTCAACTGGCAAACGTACAAAAATATCGTCTGAACCAGGTATTAATAGCGCGCCTGCCTGGTCGCCGGATGGAACTTCAATTGCACTGACACTGTCTTCAGGCGGTAGTCCGGATGTCTATATTCTGGATGTTGAATCACGCAAGTTACGTAAGCTGACAGATCATTATGGAATCGACACTGAGCCTGCCTGGTCTCCAGATGGACGATTTGTTTACTTCACATCAAACCGTTCGGGTGCGCCACAAATATATCGAGTCTCTTTTGGTGGCGGGTCTCCCAAGCGTATGACATTTGAAGGTAATTACAATGCGGCACCCAGTGTGTCGGTCGATGGCAAATCATTAGCGATGGTGCATAAAAATGATGGTGGCTATCAGATCGGCTTGCTTGATACAGAAACCAATTCATTTAGATTGCTTACAGATGGCACGCTAGATGAAGCACCAAGTTTTGCACCTAATGGCAGTATGATTATTTATTCAACCCGCCATAACAATAGTACTGTTCTGTCTGCAGTGAGTGCGGATGGCCGGGTAAAACAGCGATTGAGTTTGCAGAAAGAAAAAGTGAGAGAGCCTTCCTGGTCTCCATTTCGTAGATAATTTTCAGGAATTTTTTAAGAGGAATACACATGAATATGCGACAAATTTCAGTAATATTTTTTCTATCGCTAATGCTGGTTATTGGCGGTTGTTCAGGTAACAAAACCAAAGGTGATGATGGTGCAATGGTCAGCGATGGTATCGAGGATGGTGCTCCAATTGATCTGGGTGAAGATGAATATTCATCGTCTGGCCTGAATGAAGATGGTTCAGTTATTCTGGATCCGCTTGACGATCCAGCGAGTGATCTGTTTGTGCGTACAATTTACTTTGACTATGACAGTGCCAATATTCGGGAAGACTCCTTGCTGATCGTGCGCGAACATGGAAAATACCTGAGTAGTAATCCAGATCGTCTTATTCGTCTGGAAGGTCATGCAGATGAGCGTGGAACACGCGAATATAACCTGGCACTGGGTGAAGAGCGCGCAAAGTCTGTGCGTGAAGTATTATTGCTGGAAGGTGCACAGGAAGTACAAATTGAAATTGTCAGCTTTGGTGAAGAACGTCCTGCCGTTGAGGGGACAGATGAGGCAGCGCTTCAGTTGAATCGACGTGTAGAAGTTGTTTACTAAAGTAATTAGGTAAAACAGAAGTTCGAAAGTAGAGTGTAAAGGGAATTTTATGAAGCATAGCCGTTTAACTGTCGTTATCAATCTTTTACTGCTGGTATTATTTTCACAGGCAGTCAGTGCTGCGCCTAAAGCAACAAAAGAAGAACTGAATATAGTGACTCAGCGTCTGGAGAGACTTGAAAGAGCACTGGATAGTGAAGCGGCTAGCTCAGCCAAGACGGAAAGTTTAATTACTCTGCAACAGAAAATGAACGGCCTGCAGAGTGAGCTTCAGGAACTTAGAGGTCAGAATGAAAGTTTGCGTAATGAGCTGGAGCAGCTGAGAAAGCAGCAACGTGACTCTTTTATTGCGATTGACAAGCGACTGCAGGAAGCGTCGGCCATGGAGACAAATTCGGGTAGTAGTGAAGCAACGCAATCTTCTCAATCCAGTGTGAATGAGGTTCAGGAAGATGCAGGCAAGTCTGAACAAAAGGTGGTGGAAAGAAAGCCTATTGTTGTGCCGAGTGAAACAGAGGATTCTGATGAAACAATTAACGCCTATCGAAATGCATTCCTGCTGTTAAAACAACGTCGCCATGACGAGTCGATAACTGCTTTTGAAGATTTTTTGTCGAGCTATCCCAAGAGTAAATATTCCGCAAACGCACAGTATTGGCTGGCTGAAGCGAATTATGTAACCAAGCGATATGATCGGGCGCTGGTTGAATTTAATAAAGTGATTGATCGCTATCCTACCAGCAGCAAATTACCAGATGCACGCCTAAAGATTGGCTTTACTCAGTATGAATTGGGCCAGTTTGATGAGTCACGTGTTACCTTGACGCGTCTGCGGGCACAGTTTCCCAATTCAACAGTGGCAGGTCTGGCCCAGGAGCGTTTGGAACGCCTGGAGAAAGAAGGTCACTAAAGTGTTGCTGGCGCTTCCCATGTGAAGTGCTTAATATGAAGGTAATGGTTAGTAAGCTGCCTCATATTATTTAATGTCCGATTCCAGACTTCGAATTACCGAAATATTTTATTCCTTACAGGGTGAAACCTGCACAGTGGGACTACCAACTGTGTTTGTGCGCCTTACCGGGTGTCCTTTGCGTTGCAGGTACTGTGATACCGAATATGCTTTTTCCGGTGGGCAGTGGATGGATTTCCCGGCAATTCTTTCCACTATTAAAGACTACAGAACACCATATATTACGGTTACTGGTGGAGAGCCTCTTGCCCAGCCAGAGTGTCTTCCCCTGCTTGTGCAATTATGTGATGACGGCTATCAGGTGTCTCTGGAAACAAGCGGTGCGATGCCACTGGAAGAGGTTGATCCGCGTGTTAAAAAAATCATGGATATTAAAACGCCTGACTCAGCAGAAGTTGAACGCAATCGCTGGGAGAACCTGGACTGCATAAGCGACAAAGACCAGATCAAATTTGTCATTTGTAGTGAGCAGGATTATCTATGGAGTAAACAGCAACTGGAAAGTAAATCGCTGCACTCCATGTGTGAAGTATTGTTTTCGCCCAGTCACGAACAATTGAATCCTACTCAGCTGGCTGACTGGATTTTACGCGATCAACTGCCAGTACGTTTTCAGATGCAGTTACATAAAGTGTTATGGGGTAACCAGCCCGGGAAGTGACTGTGCCGACAAATAATAAAAAGCTTGCAGTAGTACTTTTATCGGGAGGACTGGATTCCGCAACGGCACTGGCCATCGCTCAACAACAGGGCTACCAGTGTTATGCCTTGAGTTTTCGTTATGGACAGCGTCATACGGCAGAACTGGAAGCGTGTATGCGTATCGCTAAAACAGCAAATGTTGAAAAACATCATATTGTCGACCTGGATTTATCGCTTTTCGAAAATTCAGCGTTGACTAATCATGCTCTGGATATTCCTACCCAGGCATCGGAGGATATCCCGGTAACTTATGTGCCTGCCAGGAACACCATATTTTTATCTGTGGCTATGGGGTGGGCTGAAGTACTGGAGGCAACTGCTATTTTTATTGGTGTTAATGCTGTGGATTATTCCGGCTACCCGGATTGCAGGCCCGAATTTATCAATGCATTTCAGTCTATGTCTGATTTGGCGACCAAAGCGGGAGTCGAGGGAAGTGGTGTAAAAATACTGACCCCGCTGATCAATCTGACCAAAGCAGAAATAATTCTTAAAGGTGTTGGCTTGGGTGTCAATTATGCGGATACTGTTTCATGCTATCAGGCGGATGGGGATGGCCTTGCTTGTGGGCAGTGCGATTCCTGTCAATTAAGAGAAAAAGGGTTTCGTGATGCACAGATAAATGATCCCACTCAGTATCAACAATGACAACTAACTTGATGAAAACAATAATCTATTCACAAAACTTATAGACGCAAAGAAAAAATGTATACAAAATAAACTATATAAGATATTTATAATATGCTAATGTATTTTCTTTTCAATCGCTAACGTATAATAACTACAGGAGGGCACACGATGTCAGAAAAGAAAAAGCTCGCCATCATTGCTACAAAGGGAAGTCTGGACTGGGCTTACCCACCTTTTATTCTCGCTTCAACAGCGGCTGCACTGGATTATGAAGTGCAGATCTTTTTTACCTTTTACGGGCTTGCGTTACTCCGCAAAGATGTGAATCTGAAAGTGACACCACTGGGAAATCCTGCCATGCCTATGCCAATGGGAATGGATAAGTGGTTTCCGGTTATGGGTACTGCATTACCAGGTATGGAAGCCATCATGTCTTCAATGATGAAAGCAAAAATGAAGAAGAAAGGCGTAGCAAGTATTGAACAGCTAAGAGAACTTTGCCTGGAGGCGGAAGTTAAGTTCGTTGCCTGTCAAATGACAGTTGATCTGTTTGACTTTGAGCATGACGATCTTCTTGATGATGTTGAGTACGGCGGTGCAGCTACATTTTTTGAGTTTGCTGAAAAAGCCAACATTACACTGTACGTATAATAATAATTGGCTCAAATTTGAGCTATATAAAACGAGCTTTACTCGGCAGAATTTGTCGTTTCTCACCAGGACGGGAGGAGTCTCTATGAGAACCAGAAAGAAATTTTTTACCGCATTAATAATCACGCTGATGGTGGGCAGCCAGCCAGTCATTGCAGAAACGGACACTGCTAATACTCCCGCGCATGGCATGATGAATCCCATGATGATGAACGGCATGACAGGAATGAATCCCATGATGGGGATGATGAACCCCGGTATGATGGGGATGATGAATCCTGGCATGATGGGCATGATGAATCCCATGATGATGAACGGCATGACAAGCATGAATCCCATGATGGGGATGATGAACCCCATGATGGGGATGATGAATCCTATGATGGGCATGATGAACCCCATGATGATGGGTATGAATCCCATGATGGGGATGATGACGAATCCTGCTATTGACGGAATGACGCGTGCAGAATCACTGGACAGCATGATGCGCATGATGGATCCCAAAGTTATGGCAGCGATGATGGGGGGAACGTATGAACAGCGCGAAGATGACGACCTGCCAAATACATTACCACTAGCGAAAATCCCGGGATTCCCGACTCAGGCATTTAAAAATCACCCTGACAACACTGTTTCGCCAAGCATCAGTGACGAAGCAAAGAAAAATGCATTTCAAAGCATGATGATGATGAGCCCGCTATCGATGCGGGACATGCTCAGTATTATTACTCATAAATTACCACTTGAAGAAGGTGTCACCTGGGATGATGCAGTCGACTCCATGAAGTTGCGTGCAAATGAGGTGAACTTCAAGTTTGTTGGTTCCAGTCCCTTGTCTAAAGAGATTGAAGCTTTGACTGGTGAACCATCACCAAGAATTGAAATCTTTCGTTTCTGCGACGCACTGGTAGCGAGAAAAATTCTGGATTACATGCCTGAATTTATTGTATTCCTGCCTTGTAAAATTGCGCTCATTGAGGATGCCGAAGGAAAGATCTGGATCATGACAATGGACTGGGATGTTAGCTGGCTTGATTTTGCACAAAACCCAAATTCGCATATGTCTAAAGAGCTTAGAGCTGATGCAAAACTTATTCGTGAAAATATTCGTTACATTATGGAAGGTGCAGCGAGCGGAGATCTATAGGAACATAATTAAAGAAAAACTTTGGAGTCACTATAATGATTAAAAATACCCTACTAGCACTTTTGTTAGCATTGGCAGGTGCAAGCTATGTCCATGCAGAAGATGCTTACTCAACAAACAGCATGGCTGGCATGTCGTATCCAATGCAAAAATCTATGGATCCACAAGTGTGGATGCAGATGATGACGATGATGATGGACCCGGCCAAGGCAACATCAATGGAAAATTGCGCGTTATGCCATGAAGGCGATGACCTTGCGCGTTATGTCAAGGACTTCGGTCCAATGATGGAGCCGATGCAAAAGATGGGGCAGGCAATGTCACCTCATCAAATGCTACAGCAATTAAACCCAATGATGGGTGGCATGGGCAACATGATGAATCCAATGTCCATGATGATGAACCCAATGAGTATGATGAACCCTATGATGGGCATGATGGGGCCAGCCATGAGCATGATGGGACCGATGATGAATCCTATGGGCATGATGGGCCCAATGATGAATCCTATGAGTATGATGGGGCCAGCCATGGGCATGATGGGACCAATGATGAATCCTATGAGTATGATGGGGCCAGCCATGGGCATGATGGGACCAATGATGAATCCTATGGGTATGATGGGCGGCATGGGTAGCGGTATGAACCCTATGGGTATGATGGGTGGAGCTAATAACGCAAATCCTATGGGGCAGATGATGAAGCCTGAACAGTATACAGACTGGTTTAACCAGATGATGCAGCAATTTACGCCATCAGGATCATCTGCTGCAAAGTAAATAAATGGGCCTGAATGGCTGTATGACAGAGAATTAGGGAAGATTTATACGACAAGGACGTCAATCTTTAAATTACCTGTTTTTATTTGCTTCTCTGAATGTCAATTTGCGATGGTGCTGCTATAATCGCGCCCTTGAAAAATAACTCGTAAATTCTTCATGGAAGACCTTTCTAATATTCACGTTGTCGCTATCTGGGGCTTTTGTATTGCTCTGGTATTTGGATTTGTTGGAAATAAGACTCATTTCTGCACAATGGGTGCGATTAGCGATGTCGTCAACATGGGCTCACGTGGCCGCATGGGTTCCTGGTTTGTCGCTATTGGTATTGCTGTTCTCGGTGTACAGTTTTTACGCTCTCAGGGATTTATCAGTTTGGGCGAATCAATGTATTTGTCGACCCAATTCCTATACCTGAGTTATGTACTGGGTGGCTTCATATTTGGTGTTGGCATGACTTTGGCTGCAGGCTGTGGCCAGCGTAACCTGGTTCGTGTGGGTGGTGGAAATCTTAAGTCGCTGGTAGTCGTACTGGTGTTGGGGATTACAGCGTATATGACTCTGCGAGGCTTGCTGGCACTGCTGCGCATAAACTATATCTACAAAGCGAACATAGAGTTACAGGATTTGGGAATGAATTCCCAAAGTCTGACACAAGGCGTAAGTGCTCTAACCGGTATTCCAGATGGCACTACTTTGCAAACAATTGCTGCATTAATTATAGGCGTTGGTCTAATTGTTTATGCGGTGAAGCAGGAAGAATTTCGTACCAGTTTCGATAACATACTGGCAGGTATCGTGGTGGGTGGCTGTGTTGTAGCGGCCTGGTTTATTACTGGCTATCTTGGCCAGGATGACTTTGACCCCGTCGCGGCACAGGGACTGACATTTATCGGGCCGACTGGTAACACACTCAGTTATCTGATGACATTTACCGGTGCGCATATCAATTTTGGTATTGCTGTGACGTTTGGAATGATACTGGGCTCATTTATTTACGCGATCATCTCTGGCACTTTCAGAATAGAAACCTTTAGTAATCAGTCTGAAATGGTAGGGCATCTGATTGGCGGGGCGATGATGGGATTTGGTGGCGTACTGTCTTTTGGCTGCACCATCGGACAAGGCGTTACAGGTATCTCCACCCTGGCAATAGGCTCATTCATTACTTTGCTAATGATAATTTTTGGCAGTGCGTTAACAATGAAAGTGCAGTATCACATGCTCGATGAAAAATCATTTATCGGGGCCGTGGTGACGGGAGCTGCTGAGTTATTGAACCCATTTCATAAAGAGTCATAAAGAATAATTAATAAATATAGATTGAATACTCACAAGAAGCTTTGCAATGCGTTCGTAATGAGTATAATGAGCACCCCTCGTATTCCTGCGGACAGTCATATTAGTTAGTCGCTGCAGGATACTCCATAAAGCCGGTTTTGCTGCTCACGCAGTATCGCCAGTGTGATATGGGCCGTTAGCTCAGTTGGTAGAGCAGTTGGCTTTTAACCAATTTGTCGAGCGTTCGAGTCGCTCACGGCCCACCATTTCCCTGAAAACACCAGCCATATATTCATTCCGGATTATCTGGTTTAACTATCAGGTCGCCAAATCAGGCGACTATTCGTACTGTAGTCGTTTAAATATGCCTTTTTAAACTATAAGGTTTTCCCATTGTCTTTAAATTAGACTAATGTCATTTATTAGCCAGACTGTGCTAAATCTTACTCAATATTTAACAGGTTATTTAAGCAATGTTTATTATCAAAGGATTTCTGGATAGAGTGTTATTTGCTGTTGGTGTACTGCTGTTCATGCAGGTACCGCACTTTGTTGATCAATATACACACCGCCTGGGCGGCTACTATCAGGCGCAAGCCAATCATCTGGAACAGTACCAGCAAATTGCCAACAAACAGCATCAAGGTGATTTGGATGCGTTGATACAGGCGTTTACAGGCAGTGAACAGGCGTCGGTGCGAGAGACTGGAAATAATATTAGTGTGATAAGAAAGCAGGCAGAATCTGTAAAGAGCGATCTTTACGTACTTGACCACAAGTCACTCACTTCAAAACTGGTTCATCTGGCGATCAATACGCGTTACGACATTGCGCAGCAAACATTAGCTAACTATAAACCGGGCGTGCCATTTTCAATGGCAAGTCTGGTGTGTGCTTTGCTGGGTGGGGTGCTGATGAGTATGCTGTTTAACTCTATTCTGTTCATACCCAGATTATTTAAACGCAAGCCTGAAAAGAGTCCTGCCGTCACTAAAAAGCGCATTGAGCCGACGGTGACGCGTGTCGCGAGAGCAGGTTAGTTCACACTTGCAGATAGACAATACAATCGAGCCACAGCAGTTATACGATACCAGTGGCATCACGAGTTATGGCATAAAAGTGCTATGGCTACTGTTTACCTTGTTTATTTTTTACGGTGCATTAATCCCGTTCGATTTTGTTTTTGACAATGACTTGATAGCTGACAAAATCCGCAATTTCAACTGGGTGCCTTTTGTGCGAGCTGATGGCTCACGTCACTCAATTCCGGATATGGTTCAAAACGTTCTGTTTTTTATGCCTTTTGGGTTTCTTGGCGTCTTGTCGTTTGCCAGGAATAAATTTTTTGCTGTGTTTCTGGTGACATTTTTTGGTTTTATTATCAGTCTTAATATTGAAATACTTCAGCTGTTAACTGAAAACCGAAATACCACAGTGACAGACCTTGTATGCAATACCATCGGTGGTGCGATTGGTGCAGTTGTGGCATTTATATTATTTGGTGTGTTTTGTCTGCTGATGAGGGCATCATCATTTCAGCGTGCATTTAATAATAAATTTTACTTTTTATTTGTATTCAGCTTTCTGGTGATTGCTGCGAGTAGTCTGCAGCCGTTTGATTTTACTCTGGATGTGAGTGCGGTCTGGGATAATGTGAAAGGAGTCATGACAAACCCGGGTCAGTTAACAATTAATTTCACTGATGAATTTGTAGTCGGTTTTCGCTTCTTTTTATTTGCTGTGATCACATCACTCTGGATGCGCAGCGTTGACAATGTGTTGTGGCCTGTCGCTGGAATAATGTTAAGTGCCAGTGTAGGCGTATTTTTTGAATTATCACAGTTTATCGTGTCTTCACGTTCGCCTTCAATTCAGGACCTTATTGTCATAATGCTGGGCTGTTCTTTTGGGGGAGTATTTGCGCTAATTGTTCCCCGCAAGATTTCTCCAGTCATTTGGATTGTGCCAATGATTGTAGTTACATTAATAACGGCCGCCGTGCAAACACTTGCGCCATTTGAAATGCGCCTGGCGCACTTGAGTATGGGGATGGTGCCGTTTTTGTCATACTACGAATCATCGACCTTTACTGCGATTGCAAATTTTCTGGAAGGGGTGATTACATATATTCCGCTGGGTTTTGTGTTGCAGTACGCAATATCCCGTCGACGCAGTGCTTTTATTTTAATCGTGCTGATTGTAGCGGCATTAGCTTACAGTCTGGAATATGCGCAAGGATGGGTTGAAGGCAGGTATCCTGATATTACAGATGTAATTGGCGCTGTCATCGGTGCTGCGATTGCCGGTTCGCTATGCCTTCGCTGGTCACGCGTTTTTGAAGATGACAAGCAAATACCTAAAGAAAAGCCTGAAGAAACCCTGGTAACGTAATGACAATGTCTTTTACCGCTTATCCCCCATACGTGTTAGTTCGTCCCGGGTAAAAAATATTTGTGTTAAGTCTTTCACATAATCATAATCACTGACACGCAGTTAATTATTGGAAGCAAAACAACATGAATTACTTTCGACATCTTCTTTCCGCTACTATTATCGTTAATGTTTTATTCATTAGTAATGCGCATGCTTTAGTCGTGGACTTTGAGAACTATGGCAGGAATGACGATGGTTCAGGAGGTATTGGACTGCTGGATGTCTTCTTAAGAACAAATATTGATTTAAATCAGGCTAACTCCACACACCGGTTAATCGGGCAGTCATTTGGCAATACTGGAGGGATCACATTTTCTGGTGGTGTGTTGCTGGAAGACCCGCTGGACAGTAATGCGATGCCAATCGCCGGCGATGGTGGATCTGTTTATTACGGAACGGCTTTTTCGCCTGAGACATCTATCACGACTTCCAATTACACAAATACGCTCACAATAGATATCACTTCAGCTGAAATGGTGACAAGTGTGTCCGGCTCTTTTGTGCATGGTCTGGATACAAGAGTTGTCGGTGCAAATGAGCTGGTCGACTATATAGTAAGCTACTCTTTTGATGGTGTTGCTGATCCATTCCTCCAGCCTTTGGGAGGATTTGTCTTTAATGATGGTGCAGATGTGATCTCATTTAATCTGGATACCAATACTCTGGCGGGTGCTGCGATGGGTGCCTTTATAAACAAGGTTGAACTGATTGCGCCAGGATATGATTTTATGGCTGATGGTAATCCGCGTGAAGAGATTTTTGAGTGGGATTTTTTACTCAGTTCTGTCAGCTTTAATGAAGCTGCAAGTCCGGTACCTGTGCCGGCAGCACTACCGTTATTTGTGAGTGCATTGTTGGGAGGTTTTGTTGCCGCCCGGCAAAGAAAGCCGAGCGACCGCAAGATCTCTGCTTAATTTTTGTAATTAAGCAGTTTTATTTCTGTTTGACTTTGGTTTCACCGGAGCCTGATTCGCCCAGATTATCTTTCCAGGTAAGTTTAATAGTATCGCCTTCTGCTCCGCCTTTGATTTTGAAAGACAGGTAAGGGTTCTTGGAAATACCTGTTCCCCAGTTGGCGTTAAGTACCACTGTGTCATTCTGTGTGACGACAACTTCCTGAATGTATTCTGCAGGGACGAGTTCACCAGTATCTTTATCTTTACGTGCACCTGTTTCCATTGGATGAGTCATCAGTGCTTTCACTGTTGTCACTCCGTCCTTCAGGGTGGCTCTAATCTTTACTTTCTTATCCATGATTATTCCTCGTGCTTAATTATGCGCAGCCGCCTGCGGTGACTTTGACAGTTTGTTTTGCAATAAATTTACCGTTAGCTGTGTCTACTATTGCAACTACGTTGGATGTTTCACGCATTTTCACACGTGTTGCCACCGTGGCTTCTATGTTTTCATTAATGAAGAAAGTCGCAATATAAGGTCGCGGGTTATTTTCAACCAGAATACTAATTGATTTAACATTCTCCATATCGGTGGTTACATTGACAGGGACGGTTGCGCCATTACTGGCGATTTCAGGTGCGTCAATGGTTATTCCACCTTCTTTGGGATCTACTCCATTAATTACTGCAGCATATGAGTCTTCATACGCTGTTGTATTGAAGGCCGATGCTGGCCACTCCGCCAATACTGTTCTGGTGAAACTCGAAATCGTGCCGATGATGGCTCCCATGGAGCCTAGTTTTAATGCATGTCTTCTAGTTATTTTCATGATATTACATATTCCATATATTTAATGTGGTCTATTGTCTGCTAACCGGAACATATTCTATACGTGTCGCCTACGCTTTGTTAAGCAGAGATTATTTATGTTTGTTCCGGAACTCTATTAATTGATCTTTTTTAGCTTCAATACGTGCTTTACTATGCGGATCAATACCTGTTTGACGTGCAGCAATGAGTAAATGTTCCAACGCTGTGCCAAATCTTGCGTGCATCAGGTCATAATTTGATAATGACTCGTGACTACGCCAGGGTTGTCCGGCACCATCCGCTGCGCGTGCTCTTAGACGCTCTATCGCGGGATTACCGGTAATATCGTCACTCAGGGTGTCCAGTTTATCAAGCGCTGCCTTGGGCTTTTTATCTTCCAGTAACGCGGTTGCCAAATAATAAATCACAGACTCATTGCGTGGATATAAATCATCCAGTTCCTGTAATATTTTAAGCGCCTCATCTATTTGACGGTCAACGATATATGCCTGGGCCCGAGCAATCTGAACCGGAAATCGCTCGTTATTGTTAGGGTTAATTTTATCCAGCGCCTGTAACGCCTGCTTTCCACGCGCGAGACGATTCAAAGCGATGGAGTAGATGTAGTAATTCAGGTTGTTGGGTTCTTCATCAATTAATTTCTGATAATGTTTTGCCAATGCGCTTGGGTCACTTGAAATACCTATAGCACGGGCTTTTGCATACTGAAAATGAACGGTATCTTCGATATAACGATGATTACTGAATTGTTCAGCGCGAATTTTTGAGTCGCTGATGCGTGATGTGGTTAATGGGTGACTGCGCAAAAATTCCGGCACCTGGCTCTGGTTGATTTGAGAGTGGGCATTTAATCTCTCAAAAAATCTGGGCATGCCAAATGGGTCAAGGTTGGCATTAATCAGAAGTGACATTCCGATACGATCCGCCTCCTGCTCAAAGGCGCGACTGTAAGATAGTGAGGCATCCTGGAAGGCGCCTAGCGTTGCTGTCCCTGCAGCCTGGCCGGCTTCACCACCGTAAATCGTGGCCAAAACAGTGCCCAGTAATGCAATCGTGTTGACCACACTTAATTTTTGCTGACGCGCATATCGTCTTGCAATATGACGTTGTGAGACGTGTGAAATTTCGTGAGCAACGACACTGGCAAGTTCAGATTCAGTCTGGCTGAGTATCAATAGACCGCTATTTATCGCGACGATGCCACCTGGCATGGCAAAGGCGTTAATACGTGGATCGAAAACCAGACGGAAATAAAATGGAAAATCTGAATTCAGGCCGCCGGAGATTAATCGCGTACCCAGTGATTGAAGATAACTTCTTAATTCGGGATCCTCGGACACGGGCAAGCGCTGATTGACCTGTGCAACCAGTATTTTGCCAAGCTCGATTTCCTGATTAACACTCAGTAAAGCACTGGCCGGGTCGCCTATATCAGGCAGGATAATGCCGTAGTCTTCTTCGCTATAGACAACAGCGAAACTGCTCAAAACAGTTAATATTGCTGACAGTAAAAAACCCCGCCAGCGGCTATTGGTTAATTTCAAGGTATCTCTCTTTGAGTAGTGGTCCGGATAAACACCAGAAGACCGGATTCTGCTCGTAATTATGGCACATAAGATAAACGGGTTTATCTTATGACAATGCGATGGGGGCTAAATTCACTGGCTGTATAGTAAACGTACGGTGTCTGCGGATGTGATCTGGTTCATTCTAGCTGGATCGCCAGCTTGACTATGCAAAAGGTGTTAACCATAATATCACCGTCTTCTAATATAGACTTAACTACGACTTTCTGTAGTTGTTTTATTAGAACGTTCATCCGCTATACTGGCTGGACGACTTATACATTGTAATGGCGTTCTATTACATTAATTTTACAGCTTAAGATTATAACGGAGGTTCTGTTAATGGCAGATTTTGATCAAGAATTAGATGCGTGCGGGTTAAATTGTCCTTTACCTATTCTACGTGCAAAGAAATCACTTTCCAGTCTGGAGAGTGGACAGGTGTTACGTATTATCGCAACTGATCCAGGTTCAGTGAAAGATTTTGAAGCGTTTGCCAAGCAAACAGGTAATGAGCTTCTTGAGTCTAACGAAGAAGGTGGAAAATTCCATTTCCTGGTTAAGAAGAAGTAGTTACTAATTCCAAATTTTACTGGAAGAATAAATCGAGCGATCCGTGCAAATTGTTGCGGAGTTACCCTTTAAGCATCTAATTGGTTGTTTAGGCGTCAAGAGCGTGTATTATTGCACGCTTTGCTTGGTTTGATACCACAGCAGGCAAAGCCTGAATGTGATGGAATAGATGCGCCATATAATCTCAATCTTACTGGAAAATGAAGCAGGGGCCCTGTCGCGAGTGTCGGGTCTGTTCTCTGCGCGCGCATACAATATTGAGTCATTAACTGTTGCGCCCACTGATGATCCAACCATTTCCCGTATTACTGTGGTGGCACATGGCGAAGATGCTGTTGTTCAACAGATCATTAAACAGTTGAACAAGCTTGTCGATGTTATCAATCTGATGGATCTGACAGAGAATGAGCATTTTGAGCGCGAAATCATGCTGGTAAAAATTGAGCCTAAAGGTGCGCAACTGGATCAGCTTAAAAACGCAATACACGAGCTTGCTGCGCGCAAGCTTGAAGAACACGATAAAATTATTACCCTGGAAATAACCAATATAGGTTTGAAGCTTAACGAAGCAATTGAAAGGCTGAAACCCTATAACGTCATTGAAGTCGTGCGTTCCGGCGCTGTCGGCATTGGCAGTGGTGATTCTCTCTTAAGAATTTAATAAAAATATTTACGATTAGAATAGTCTAGTAGGAGCTATGCATGAACGTTTATTACGATAAAGACGCCGACCTTTCCCTGATACAGGCAAAAAAGGTAGCCATACTTGGTTATGGATCACAAGGGCACGCACACGCAAACAATTTAAAAGAATCGGGTGTGTCAGTTGTTGTAGGACTGCGTCCAAATTCGCAATCTGAAGCCAAGGCAAAAGCTGCAGGACTTGAAGTCAAGTCAATTGAAGATGCGGTGGCGAGTTCTGATGTCATCATGATCCTCGCACCAGACGAGCATCAGGCTGCACTGTATAAAGATCAGATTGCGCCTAATATCAAAAAAGGTGCAACGATAGCATTTGCTCATGGCTTTAATGTTCACTTTGAACAGATCGAACCCAGAGAAGATCTTGACGTCATTATGATAGCGCCGAAAGGCCCAGGGCATCTTGTACGTTCTACCTATAAAGAAGGTGGTGGTGTGCCAACGTTGATCGCAGTATTCCAGGATGCGTCTGGTTCAGCACAAAAAACGGCGATGTCATATGCATCCGCTAATGGGGGCGGTCGTGCAGGTATTATTGAAACGACTTTCCGTGAAGAAACTGAAACTGATTTGTTCGGCGAACAGGCAGTATTATGTGGCGGTGCAACTGCACTCGTTCAAGCGGGTTTTGAAACGCTCACCGAAGCAGGCTATGCGCCAGAGATGGCATATTTTGAATGTCTGCATGAACTTAAGCTGATTGTTGATCTGATGTATCAAGGCGGTATCGCCAACATGCGTTACTCAATTTCCAATACTGCGGAGTATGGTGATCTGACTCGTGGCCCTCGCGTCGTGACTGATGAAACAAAAGCTGAAATGCGCAAGATACTGAAGGAAATACAGTCCGGTAAATTTGCACGCGAGTTTATTCTGGAAAACCAGGCAGGTGCGGCAACACTAAAAGCAATGCGTCGACAGGGACGTGAGCATCCTATTGAAGAAGTGGGTGACAAGTTGCGTAGCATGATGCCTTGGATTAAAGAAAATCAGCTGGTCGATAAATCTAAGAACTAAAATCCACTGTTTCTTTAGTTTATTACCCTACACTGGCTAGGAAAGTCTACCTGGCGATATGCTACCGATAGCTAAAGAACTGCAAACTGTTTTCGTAGTGATCACGCTGATATTTATCGGCGTGGAGTTTGTGTTCGCCCCGAATGCATTTCTGCTGTGGACTCCCTGGCTGGTTTTATGTTTTTTTATTCGCGATTTCCATCGTGATATCCCTCCGAGACCACTTGCCAGCATCAGTCCTGTTGATGGTGTTGTGACGAATATTGAACAGGTTCAAAATCCATTTATTGATCAGTCAAGCTGCTGTTACACGATTCAGCAATCACGTTTGGGCGAATTTAATCTGCATAGTCCTGTGGAAGGCAAGGTTGAACAGTTATGGGTGAGGGATCCTGAAAATAATGACAAGGCACTCGTACTCTGGGTGAGGACCGATGAAGAGGATGATGTCGTTGTACACGTCCTGCTGAATTCTTCATTCCAGCATGGTGGTACCGCATTGCATCCAGGTGAGCGCGTCGGTCAGGGACGTCGTTGTGGATTTGTCGCGGTGGGGTGTAAAGTACGCGTATATTTGCCGTCTAATGTAAAGCATATTGCTGCGGTTGGCGAAAAAGTGACAGCCGGGAAAAATATACTGACCCAGTTCACCCATTAAACTCAGACTATGACAGAACCTACCACAAGAAAAGGCATCTATTTATTGCCAAACCTGTTGACCACAGGTGCGCTGTTTGCCGGCTTCTATGCCATTGTGTCTGCAAATCTGGATCGATTTGAACAGGCTGCAGTCGCCATTTTTATTGCAATGGTGCTGGACGGACTGGATGGTCGTGTGGCAAGACTGACAAATACTGAAAGTAGCTTCGGAAAGGAATATGACAGTCTTTCCGATATGGTGTCGTTTGGTCTGGCACCTGCATTGGTAATGTTTGAGTGGTCTTTGCAACATGTGATTTACGAAGGATGGCTATTGCAAAAACTGGGATGGCTGGCAGCATTCTTTTATACCGCAGCCGGAGCGCTTCGTTTAGCGCGGTTTAATTCACGCTCCGCGGAACAGGACAAGCGATATTTTCAGGGTTTGCCCAGCCCGGCGGCCGCAGGTGTCATGCTTGGGTTTGTGTGGGCCTGTCACGATCTGGAATATACAGGCGCCGATTTATGGTTTTTCGCATTTGGACTGACATTATTGGCAGGTGGTTTAATGGTGAGTAATCTGAACTACTACAGTTTTAAAGAATTTGATGTGCGCAATAAAGTTCCTTTTATTGCCTTACTGGCAATTGTTGGTGTATTTATTCTGGCGTCAATCGATCCACCAAAATTAATGTTCCTGGTATTTTTGCTGTATGCCTTGTCCGGTCCATGTATATTTTTAGTACGTTCATTTCGAAAACGCTCGCGTTTGGCAAAAAATCGTGAAAAGAGTGTTAAATAGGCATTGCCAAATAAGAATTGACTCGGATATAGTAAGCTTCATGCAAAAGCGAAATAACAATTTCCATATTCAGTCATACGCGGACACTAAATTGCCGGCGTGTGCGTCTGTTTTTGCATTACTCCTCCTGCCGCACTAGCGGCTATAGATCCCTGGCGAGGGTAAACGTATTCCAACATCATATTTTTTTTATTTACCTTATAATTGCGTAATTACGCAGAAACCGTCAGCTGTGGCGGTGGTTAAATGCCGGAGTAGTAGAAATGGACAGCAATGAAAAATTAATTATATTTGACACAACCTTACGCGATGGAGAGCAGAGTCCTGGGGCTTCGATGACCAGGGATGAAAAACTTCATATTGCCAAATCACTAGAGCGTATGAAGGTTGATATCATCGAGGCGGGTTTTCCTATTGCCAGCCCGGGTGATTTTGAATCTGTAAAGGCGGTCGCCGCTGCAGTAACTGAAAGCACAGTGTGTGGACTGGCGAGAGCGCTTGACCGGGATATTGATCGTGCCGGAGAAGCGCTAAAGCCAGCCAGGTCCAGTCGTATACATACATTCATCGCAACATCGCCCATACACATGGAGCGCAAACTTCGTATGAAGCCGGACGATGTGGTTGAACAGGCTGTGGCAGCGGTAAAGCGTGCAAGCAAGTACACCGACAATATTGAATTTTCTCCTGAAGATGCAGGCCGCTCCGAGCTGGATTTTTTGTGCCGGATAATTGAGAGGGTCATTGATGCAGGTGCGACGACCATTAATATCCCGGATACAGTTGGTTACAATATTCCCCAGCAGTTTGGAGAGTTGGTTGGAAATTTAATTAAAAACATTCCAAACTCAGATAAAGCTGTGTTCTCAGTGCATTGCCATAATGACTTGGGCTTGGCTGTTTCAAATTCTCTTGCAGCAGTATTGAATGGTGCGCGTCAGGTCGAATGCACAATAAACGGATTGGGTGAACGTGCGGGTAATGCTTCTCTGGAAGAAGTTGTCATGGCTGTACGTACGCGCCAGGATGTTTTTTCCTGCGATACGACTCTGGATACAACGCATATAGTGTCTACATCCCGGCTGGTTTCAACCATAACGGGTTTTCCTGTGCAGCCCAATAAAGCCATTGTTGGGGCAAACGCATTTGCTCATGAATCAGGGATACATCAGGACGGTGTGCTTAAAGCACGTGAGACATATGAAATTATGCGTGCAGAAGATGTTGGCTGGAGTGAAAATCGCATGGTGCTAGGTAAACATTCGGGGCGTAATGCATTTCGTTCACGTTTAACTGAATTAGGCATGGATTTCGAGTCGGATGAAGATCTAAACCGGGCATTCACTGCATTTAAAGACCTTGCAGATAAAAAGCACGAAATCTTTGATGAGGATCTGTTTGCATTAGTCGCAGATGATGATGCAAATCTAAAGGAAAAATTCAAGTTAGTGTCATTGCGAGTCTGCTCAGATACAAACAAGGTCCCCGATGCTGATATTGTGTTATCCATTGATGGAGAAGAGCATTCTTCAAATGCCGGTGGAGGTGGACCGGTAGATGCTGCTTTTCAGGCAATAGAAGTGCTTGCGAAAAGTAATACTAAATTACAGCTTTATTCAGTGAATAGTATTACACGTGGTACAGATGCACAGGGTGAAGTTACCGTGCGCCTTGATAAAGATGGAAAAATTGTCAATGGGCATGGAGCCGACACCGATATTGTGATTGCTTCTGTCAAAGCATATCTGAATGCGTTAAATAAAATTCATTTTGCGATGGATAGAAAACATCCGCAACACGGCCAGGTATAATGGAAAATCAATTCTCACTTGATGCGTCAATACGTAATGCCTATCTGGATGCATTAGGCATTCAGCAATGGCATAGCCGTGATGCGTCAAGTGATGATCAAGCAACTGCAGAGACGCATGTTGTTGATCAAACGGTGCAGGAAAAGCTTAACTCTCCTTCACCGCAGCCGGTTGATGTACCTGTCTCCAGAGTTGATGTTGAAAAGATATCCCGCATGGATCTTTCATCGCTGGAGTTTCATGTTAAAAGTTGTGATGCATGTGATTTGCATAAAACGCGCAAGCAAACAGTGTTTGGGGTGGGTCACCATAAAGCGGATTGGCTTATAATAGGCGAAGCACCGGGGGCAGATGAAGATCGTGAAGGCGAACCCTTTGTAGGCAGAGCCGGGCAATTATTAACGCAAATGTTACGCGCGATTGGTTTGACCAGAGAAGAAGTGTTTATTGCCAACATTCTCAAATGTCGACCGCCTAATAATCGAGACCCTAAACAGGAAGAAGTAAACGCCTGTAATGCCTATCTGAATCAGCAAATAGATCTGTTAGAACCAAAAATAATTTTGGCGTTGGGAAGGATTGCAGCACAGTCATTACTGCAAAGTGATCTGCCGATTGGTAAAATGCGCGGTAAGTTATATCACCTTGAAACAAAAAACATTCCGGTAGTGGTGACATATCATCCCGCTTACTTGCTGCGTAGTCCAAAAGAGAAGCGAAAAGTATGGGAAGATTTAAAGTTTTCACGACAACAAGTTATTACCTGATAAATACGTAATATTAGACATGAGTGCTGTCCTGGAATCTGCTGAACCAAGTTATCGTTTAATGGAATTAAGCGACCTGACCAGTGTCATGACGATTGAACATATTGCCTATCAATATCCGTGGAGTCAGGCGATTTTTCAGGATTGTATTAAAGCAGGCTATCATTGCTGGGTTGCCGAGCTGGATGATGACATAATTGGTTATGCTGTATTTATAAATGCAGTTCAGGAATGCCACCTGCTTAACCTGTGTATAAATCCTGAGTTTCAAGGCAACGGATTTGGGCGTAAGCTCTTGTGTAATGTGTTGAAAAACGCAAAAGAATTTCATGCAAATTGTGTGTTTCTGGAAGTGCGAACATCCAACAGGCATGCAGTGGAACTATATGAGTCTGAAGGCTTCAATGAAGTAGGTATTCGAAAACAGTATTATCCAGCAAATCACGGCAGAGAAGATGCAGTGATTTATGCGAAAGAACTATAACCACTACAGGCTTCATTAATATTCCAGGCTGTTATCTGAATTAATCTCATGAGTGATCATTTATCCCAAACCAGGCGTCGCAGGACGTTTGCTATCATTTCGCATCCTGATGCAGGTAAAACCACTATTACAGAAAAGCTGTTGCTGTATGGAGGTGCTATTCAGCAGGCAGGCACAGTCAAAGGACGTAAAGCAGCGCGTCATGCAACGTCAGACTGGATGGCGCTGGAGCAGGAACGTGGTATCTCCGTGACGAGTTCTGTCATGCAGTTTATCTATAATGACTGTGTCGTTAATTTGCTGGATACGCCAGGACATGAAGATTTTTCTGAAGATACTTACCGTACATTAACCGCAGTGGATTCTGCCTTGATGGTGATTGATTGTGCCAAAGGGGTTGAAGGCAGGACTATAAAACTGATGGAAGTATGTCGGCTGCGAGACACACCCATTGTGACTTTTATCAACAAGCTCGATCGTGAAGGTCGTGAACCCATCGAGTTGATAGACGAAGTAGAGTCGGTATTAAATATAAATTGTGCTCCTGTTACCTGGCCGATTGGTATGGGGAAATCATTAAAAGGTGTTTATCATCTGCTGAATAATTCGGTACACCTGTATGGTGCGACACATGGTGGTAAAAAACTGGATGGTGAAGTGATCAATGGGCTGGATAATCCACGCCTTGATGAGATTCTGGGAGATAGCGCTGACGAATTTCGTGAGGAAATAGAATTAGTGGTGGGTGCAAGCCACCAGTATGATCATGAAGAATTTTTAACAGGGAAATTAACACCAGTGTTTTTTGGCTCGGCAATTAACAACTTTGGTGTACAGGAGTTATTGGACAAGTTCGTTGAAGTAGCGCCAGCGCCACAACCCCGTAACACACTGGAAAGAACTGTATCAGCAGATGAAGAAGCCTTCTCCGGGTTTGTATTTAAAATTCAGGCCAATATGGATCCTAATCATAGGGACCGGATTGCATTCATGCGTATTTGTTCAGGCAGTTTCGAAAAAGGAATTAAACTGCGTCATGTACGATTGCAGCGGGAAGTAAAAATTGCGGATGCTTTAACTTTCTTTTCATCAGAGCGTGGTCACGTTGAACGCGCCTATCCTGGTGACATTATCGGCTTGCATAATCATGGCACGATTCGTATTGGTGATACTTTTTCGCAAAAAGAAGATCTGATATTTACCGGCATTCCAAATTTTGCTCCAGAATTATTTCGACGGGCACAGTTGAAAGATCCTTTGAAAATGAAAGCATTACTTAAAGGTTTGATGCAGTTATGTGAAGAAGGAGCTACGCAGTTGTTTCGCCCGCTTGCAGGGAACGATTTGATTTTAGGCGCAGTGGGTGTACTACAGTTTGATGTGGTTAAGCATCGATTGAAAGATGAATACAATGTTGATTGCCAGTTCGAAGCTGTAAAAGTACATACAGCAAGATGGCTGTACTCAGACAATCCGCTGGAACTGGAAAAGATTAAAGAAAAATCTTCCTCTGGAGTCGCATTGGATCATGCCGGGGAGCTGGTTTATATGGCGACATCGCGAGTCAACCTGGAGTTGGCCACTGAGAAGTGGTCGAATATCGAGTTCAGGAGTACCCGCGAACAGGTGTATAACTGAAGATGATATCATGCTCGCGAAAGTGAGCATCCAGATGGGCGTTCAGTATTGGCAATTAGTTGCTGTGTATATAACGCTCGCTGGATTCCCGTGTGCACGGGAATGACGGTGAGTGTTTGAATGCTGCTTCTTAAGAAGATCTCTTGTTCACGGGAATGACGAAAGAAACACTTTGCGCATCACACAAGAGTTGGTGACTTGGAAGTGTTTGCTTATCGGGCTTAAGTGAATACGTGCACCGGTGTCACTCTCAGGATGACGTCATTCCCAGATGTAACTCGCAAGATGACGTCATGCCCACGAAAGTGGGTATCCAGTGGGTGTTCGGTATTGGCAATTAGTTGCGGTGTATACAGCACTTGCTGGATTCCCGTGTTCACGGGAATGACGGTGAGTGTTTGAATGCTGCTTCTTAAGAAGATCTCTTGTACACGGGAATGACGAAAGAATCACTTTGCGAATTACACAAGAGTTGGTGACTTGGAAGTGTTTGCTTATCGGGCTTAAGTGAATACGTGCACCGGTGTCACTCTCAGGATGACGTCATTCCCAGATGTAACTCGCAAGATGACGTCATGCCCACGAAAGTGGGTATCCAGTGGGTGTTCGGTATTGGCAATTAGTTGCGGTGTATACAGCACTTGCTGGATTCCCGTGTTCACGGGAATGACGGTGAGTGTTTGAATGCTGCTTCTTAAGAAGATCTCTTGTACACGGGAATGACGAAAGAATCACTTTGCGAATTACACAAGAGTTGGTGACTTGGAAGTGTTCGCTTATCGGGCTTAAGTGAATACGTGCACCGGTGTCACTCTCAGGATGACGTCATTCCCAGGTGTAACTCATAAGATGACGTCATGCCCACGAAAGTGGGCATCCAGTAGTCGTTCGGTATTGGCAATTAGTTGCGGTGTGTATAACGCTTGCTGGATTCCCGTGTTCACGGGAATGACGAGAGAAACACTTTGCGAATTACACAAGAGTTGGTGACTTGGAAGTGTTCGGTTATCGGGCTAAAGTGAATATGTGCACCGGTGTCACTCTCAGGATGAAGTCATTCCCAGGTGTAATTCACAAGATGACGTCATGCCCACGAAAGTGGGCATCCAGTGGGTGTTCAGTATTGGCAATTAGTTGCGGTGTGTATAACGCTTGCTGGATTCCCGTGTTCACGGGAATGACGGTGAGTATCTGAATACTATTTCTTAAGAAGGTCTCTTATTTCAGTTAATAGCTTCTCTTCAGCACTAGGCTCTGGTGGTGCTGTAGGTGCTTCCTCTTCTTTCTTTTTAAGACTGTTCATAAATTTGATCGCCATGAATATCGCAAATGCAACAATAATAAAATCAAAAACTGTCTGAATGAATGCACCATATTTAATAGTGACTGCTTCTACACCTTCACTGGCCTGCTGAATGGTCACCGCCAAATTGGTGAAATCAACGCCGCCGATCAATACGCCGATTGGTGGCATGATGACATCAGCAACAAACGATGACACAATTTTTCCAAATGCAGCTCCTATAATGATACCAACCGCCATGTCGACAACATTGCCGCGCATGGCAAACTCTTTAAACTCAGACATCATACCCATAGAACTTCTCCTGTTTTTTTATTATTAATTATTTTGGTTGTTGAAATGATTTCATGCGAACAAATTATGAACGCAAACAGTATGTTAATTATATATAATGACTATGTATATAGCGTGACACCGCTAGATGATGCGAATATCACCTTATAATATGTAGGTGAATAGGGACTGAAATATAAAAGGACATATAGGAAATAAATATGAGTGAATTAACCCCCTCTACCTGGCAGGTATTTAAAAGTGTATTAGCGAGTTTTTTTGGTGTTCAGAATGAACAGACACGTCAAAGAGATTTTACGCATGGAAAGCCGGGTCAGTTTATATTTATTGGATTAGCGATTACCGCATTATTTATTGCTATGGTGTATATCGCAGTGAAGGTGGTCTTATACTTTGCTTTAAATGGGTGATTACTCAATAACCCAGTGAGATTTTCTGCATAGACCTTCATAATCACATACACGACAGATACCATCTTCACCATTGGCAGGTAACCGGGCCTGATTTCTTAGCTGGCCAATGAGGCTCTCAATTCTTGGCAGGTGATCCTGTTTTAACTGTTCGAGATCAGCCTCTTTTACTAGTGCAGACGATTTTGCTTCACCTTGTGTACCCAAGGCCAGATATTCAGCCTGGGTAATTCTTTTGTCCAGTAAAGCATAGAAAGGGAGTTGTACTGTTTCCCCATTAAGTACCTTCTTTCTGGAAGGTGCGGTGCTTCCGGACTTGTAATCAATCACCGCATAATGAGTTGTGTCTGAATCTATGCGATCAATTTTTCCGTATAAAGTGATGTCGCTGCTTAATTTAATCTCAAGCTCAGCTTCGCCGCGTAATGCTTTCCATTCAGTACTGCGATTAATTGCCCAGTCTATATAGGCAGGCACATTGCTTAGCCACCTCTGTAGCCAGCCTTCCTTGACGGTAGGGGGAAACGAGGCATGCATAAATAATCTGCTGCTAACATCAGTTAACTGAGTAATTAACAGCGTACGGTTATCGCTGGTAAAGGATGTGGAAGCTTTGTTTTTCTTGTGGAAATGAAATTCCTGCAGGCTTTGATGGACTAGTTGTCCATAATCAGATGCTTCAAAATCATCATGACTGTCCTGTTCGCGCAGAGATAATACGTATTTTGCAAAATACTGGTATGGGCAATCCATGAGTGATTGATATTGCGTTGCAGAAACTTTATTCGGAATGAGTTCACTGGGTGCGGATGGGCTGGGTTGTTGGGTCTTGTAATGGGAGAAGTGCGTAGTATTTTGTCTGGATTGTTGTCGCAACTGTATTAGGTGGTTAAGCTGATTGTTGCGTAGTGATAGTGAATAAGCCTGTTCGCTAAATAATTCTATTAATTTAACCCATGCGCAAAGTTCCTGTGGTTCCTCATGATTTTCTGTTTCTGCGCTTAGCAGCAAGTGATCGCATTGCTCAAGCAGTTGACGAAAACGCACAAAATTTACTGCAGTTGATTCATGGCTGGTGGGTAAATGTAACTCATGGCGTACTTTTTCATTGAAGAATGTACGGTGAGACTTTGTGCCGGTTAAGCGGTTTTCTTCCACGCCAGCAATGATAGCTGCCTTGAAATTAAAGTTATCAATATGCTCAAATCCGCAGAGTGTTATTCTGTTGTCAGTTTCATTGGGGATAAAATAATTGTTTTCAAATAAATCACGCAACCATTGACGCCATTCTTTCCAGTTAATTTTTATACTGTTGTTTCTGGTGCTATTGATATTGTTCTCAAGCGTGTCTAATAACTGTTGTCCTGCTGCATCGTTATGCAGGCAATCTTTAATGCCAATTTCATCGAGCGCAGTTAATAAAGTGCTCGACAGTTTATATAATTCATATTCGCCCTGATTTTTGTAATCCTCAAGTGCAGTACTCGCACGTTTGGTTGATTCACAAACCCTGATAATCTCGGTACATTTTTGCTCACGATTTGTGAAATGTGCATTGATTAAAGATATAAATGTGTCAATCGTATCTGCAGGAGTGCTGCGGTGTTTCTTGAGTAATTTTATAGTGTGGAAAACCTGGTGCTGGTAATCAGTATTGTTATTAAAATTTAATGACAGGAAAGGCGAGCTTAGTAAATCCAGCAAAGCGTCTTTCCTGAAGTTATGTTCAATCGCATCCAGTAATATTTCTACAGAAGTCGCCGCACTGGTCGTGGATAATGTCCATCCACCCATATCGGCCGGCTTAATGCCTTCCTCTTCAAGAACGGCGCGAATGCGGCGGGCAAGTAATCGATCACTGACGACAATGCCAATTGGTTTTATGTCATCCAGTAGCCATTTCTTGGCTTGCAGGCATACAGCATTGACATGACGCTCAATTGAATTGCAGCAGTAAATATTTAACCAGTCTTTAAAAGGACTGTCAGGCTGCGAATTTTTTAATTGCTGTATTCGTTCATAAACGTGTTTTTTTCGGTTGTAAATAATATCGAGTACTTGTTGACGCTGGTTGCCAGTCTCGGGGAGTGGTGCATCATTAATTAAACGTACATGAGGGTGATGGTGCGTTCCAGATTGTGATGTCGAGACTCTGGGAGAATAAATTGATAAGTAATTATGTTCATGCAGGTGATGAAAAAATAAAATCTCCGCCGCGGAAAGACGATGTTTCCCTGCCATGTAAAAATGCCTGTCTGACTGACTGCATTGATAATTGATGAGAGTTTGGCTGTAATGCTCAATTGGGTCAATCCATTGGCGTGCCTGAATTTGCTCCCTGTAGGCCTGCCATAAGCGATAGACAATTTCACTTTCACGGGAAATATTTTCTATACTGGCTGCTGGGAAATTATAACTTTTAAGCAATGCTTCATGTAATGCTTGTTCTCCGTTGCTTAATGGAACTTGTGCCAATGTGCATTCATTGAAAAGATTGACCAGTTCTTTAGCTAATGGCCAGGCATTGTTTGTCTGGAAAAGTCCCGGGCTGTGGCGTATGGCTTCGACAAGTAACAGCTGTTTATTGGTTTCACTTATAAGTGGCTTGTCGGGTGTGCTGTGCTGATAGACCCAGTCTTGCAGTGTAATAATTTCGGGAAGTAATAAATTATTTATATTCGCCATTCTGGCGGCGGCCAGTAACTTTACCCTTATGGTGTGAATCAGGTTGCGTGATTCACACCATATTGTAAACCGGCTTAAGTCAAACGCTCTGGGTTTTTCCAGCGCGATGATATCGGCAGCCAGTGCATCCAGTGGGTTAACCGCATAGTCAACAAAGACAAAAGGTAACGTCAAGGGACTGTTGCTGGAGTCCAAAATCAAGGGTTATCGATCAAGATGCTGCCGCTTGTCTTTGACGTCTTCCCATTCGCCGGCATCATCTGGTGGGTCTTTGCGCACCGTAAGAACTGGCCACTGGGCAGACAATTCTTCATTGATTTTAAGGAAGTCTTTTTGATCCTCAGTCAAGTCGTCCTCAGACAGAATTGCATCCACTGGACACTCAGGCTCACACATGGCGCAGTCAATACACTCTTCCGGGTCGATCACCAGAAAATTGGGACCTTCGTGAAAGCAGTCCACAGGGCATACTTCAACACAGTCTGTATATTTACATTTAATACAAGGTTCGGTTACTACAAATGTCATTTTAGCTCCGTATAGTCCATTAAAAACCGCAGTTACGTGTAAATTGCTAGGGAATTCAAGCTGTGACCAACTAATATTGGTTACACTTGGCAAGTCTGGTCACGTACTAATCTCGATTAGGCGGTAATTATATATAAATATGGGATTCGGGAGGAAATTTTGACAACTGTTTTAGTTACCGGTGGCGCAGGATTTATCGGCTCGCACACCGTTGACCTGCTTCTGGAGCAGGATTTCTCAGTGAGAGTGCTGGATAATTTCTCAAATGGCTCAAGAAATAACCTGCCTGGAAATCATCCCCGGCTGGAAATAATCGAGGGTGATATCACTCGCACTTCAGAGGTGAATGAAGCAATGGTGGGTGTGGACAAGTGTATTCATCTGGCAGCACAAGTATCCGTGGTGAGTTCGGTTGAAGATGCGAGCTTTTCAGCGCAGCAAAATATACTGGGCTACGTCAATATAATTGAAGCAATTAGAAAGAATAATGTATCGCGACTGGTATATGCATCGTCTGCTGCGGCGTATGGCAATCCGGTAGAATTGCCATTGCGTGAAGATTCCCGGCTGGTGCCCGAGTCTCCGTATGGACTGGAAAAGAAAGTAAATGAGCAGTATGCCGAGTTATTTTTAAATCTGCATGGCATGTCTGCATGTGGCATGCGTTATTTTAACGTATACGGACCACGACAGGATCCAAAATCTCCCTATGCTGGTGTTATTGCGCTATTTGTAGAGCGTATTAAAAATAAACAGCCACTGACCATCTTTGGTGATGGACTGCAAACCCGTGACTTCATTTATGTGAGTGATGTGGCACACACAAACGTGGCTGCGCTGCAAAGTGATTTTAACGGAGCATGTAATGTGGGAACAGGTAACACGGTGACACTGATTCAGTTAATAGACGTGCTGGAAGAACTTTGCGGTTGGCAGGTTGAAAAGAATTTCGATAAACCAAGAGAGGGAGATATTGTTCATTCTGCAGCTATTGTAGAACGCATGAATAAGGATCTGGGCTTCTCCTCGCAAGTGGATTTGCATGAAGGGCTACAATCTCTACTCGCTGAATGATCGAGTTTGTCTCTGCCGGTATCTTTCCAGCTCAAGTAAAATTATATTCTGCAAAATTCTCAGCATTATTCAATATTGGTGATATCAGAGTATGAATGAACAGATGAATGGCAATGCTCGTCAATCATCGCTTATAACCGGTAATGTGTTGTAATGTTATGTCCTGTTGGCTTAACATACGAGGCACTTATTAATACTGACTGGCAACGCAAACTGCAATTCTGCTAAATCCTGATTTGTAACTCAACGCATTAACTATTAGTCATTTCTGATGGACTGGAAAATATTCTTAACCGTTTTTGTCGCAGTGTTTATTGCCGAGCTGGGTGATAAAACACAGCTCGCAACCATGCTTTTTGCGGCGGACAAAGAAGTGAGTAAATATACTGTTTTTTTCGCAGCCTCGGCGGCTCTGGTAGTAGCGTCTGCTATAGGTGTGCTTGCCGGGAGTTTGTTGTCTGAATACATCAACGTGAAATACCTGCAATATATTGCTGGAGTTGGATTCATAATGATTGGCGCATTTACACTCTATAATGCCTGATGTCTGCAAGTTTCACATTCCAAATACATGGGCATTACCAATGCAGTGCATTCTGGAGAGGAAATAATCCAGGAATACAATTACCATTCTTAATTGAAACTCTGAATTCATATGATACGAGATGAATAGCAATGAATGAACATGAAAAAATCAACTACATTGAATTTCCAGCTAGCGATATCCCGGCAGTAAAAGCATTCTTTGGTGCTGCCTTTGGTTGGCAATTTGAGGATTATGGTCCGGACTACGTCGCATTTTCCAATCAGGGAATTAATGGTGGATTTTTTAAATCTGAACAGATATCTACGACCGCTAATGGCAGTGCACTTGTCGTGTTTTATAGTAAAGATCTTGCCAGTACGCAGGCCAAAATTGAAAAGGCTGGTGGTGTGATTGTTCAGAAAATATTTTCGTTCCCGGGCGGACGCCGGTTTCATTTCAGCGATCCAAATGGTAATGAGTATGCTGTATGGTCTGATGTGGATAATTAACAGGGAGAGTTTATGAACACACTGCAAGCAATACGTTCGCGTCGTTCTGTCAAGCATTTTGATGCTGGTCATAAGATGACTGACGCAGAAATAAATGAGCTTTTATCATTAGCCATGCTTTCACCGACTGCATTTAACTTGCAGCACTGGCGTTTTGTAATTGCTGAAGATGCGACTTTGCGTGAGCAGATCAGGCGTGTTGCAATGGAACAGGCGCAGGTTACAGAAGCGTCGTTGCTAATTATTTTATGTGCCAATGTCAAAGCCTGGGAAAAAGATACTCTACGCTATTGGCGTAATGCAGAGCAGGCGGTGCAGGATTTCATGTTGCCAGCAATAGATCAGTATTACCGAAATAAAGATCAGGTACAGCGAGATGAAGCCATGCGTACCTGCGGTCTTGCCGCGCAAACTATTATGCTGGCGGCAAAATCTTTAGGTTATGACTCATGTCCAATGGACGGCTTTGATTTTGAAAAGGTGGCAGAACTTATTAATTTGCCTGACGATCACGTGATCACGATGTTTGTTGCAGTGGGTAAGGCGACACAGGAAGCGTGGCCGAAACCCGGGCAATTGGAGCTGGAAGACGTGGTGATCAGGAATGGATTCTGACGATGGCAAAAGTCCTGCTCCAAATCCACGAGGTTGAATAATTATCCTAAAGCATCGCTGGGATTCTTTCCTACTCCGGTAGCTGAGCTGGTACATTTATCCAGCTATCTTGGTGGCCCGCAAATTTCTATTAAGCGAGACGACCAGACTGGCCTAGTGTTGGGTGGGAACAAAACCAGAAAGCTGGAATACATTATTGGTGATGCAATCTCGCAGGGAGCCGATACTGTCATTACTGCGGGTGCGGTCCAGTCTAATCATTGTCGGCAAACCGCTGCGGCAGCAGCTATGTGTCAGCTCGAATGCCATTTGCTATTGGGTGGTGAAAAGCCCAGGCATAGCAATGGCAATTTGTTGCTGGATGAATTGCTGGGTTGCCATATTCACTGGACAGGTGAGCAACGCAAGGGCGAAGGTATTGATAATATAAAACAACAGTTGATCTCTGCAGGCAGAAAACCTTATGTTATTCCTTATGGTGGTTCCAGTGAATTAGGGACTATCGCATTTTGTGAAGCAGTTAATGAACTGAAAATACAGAGTTTAAATAGTGCTGAATACACTCATATCGTATTTGCTTCGAGTTCCGGAGGCACGCAGGCAGGACTTGTTCTTGGTAATAAAATGAGCGCCATGAATAGTCAAATAATCGGTATAAAGATAGATAAAGATGAAGTGAATCAACATGGTCTGGATAAACAGATTCTTATGTTGGCGAATAATACTGCTGAGATGCTTAATATAGATGATCGCTTTTCAATGAAAGATGTCATATTGAATGCAAATTTCACAGGCGCGGGATACGGCGTAGTGGGTGAGTTGGAAAAAGAGGCTATTTCAGTGATGGCAAGGAAAGAAGGTATTTTGCTTGATCCCGTTTATACAGGCAGGGCAATGGGTGGGCTCATCGAGATGATTATTAACCGGGAGATTACATCAAAAGATCATGTGCTGTTCTGGCATACAGGAGGGGTTCCGGCATTGTTTGCTTATGCTAATGATTTGCAGACGAATCCGCTGAGCTGAAGGAATGCTTCTGTTTCATTGCTTACAATGTTGTAATATTTAGCCTGTTCAAAGAGGGGGGAGTGATGACCAGATTCGCTTTTATATCTATTTTGCTAGTTTTTTGTTTGGCAGCATGTTCGGATAACAATCACGATTCAGCAACCACTAAAGACTCCGGGAAAACTATTATAGATCCGCAGATACAGGCATTGGAAAAAGCCAAGAGTGTGGAAAAGCAACTACTGGATGCAGCAGATAAACAAAGAAATTATATTGAATCACAAGGTGATCATTAATTTCTTATGTAAAAACGACTGCCATTAATTATAACAATGAAAGATGAAATAATAATTCAATCTGTGCGGTGCTGGGTAGAGCTGTTTATTGTTGAGTTAAACCTTTGTCCTTTTGCCAAGCGTGAGATTTCCAGAAATCGTGTTTACTATGCTGTGTCAAAAGCTGTCACGGAAGAACAGTTGCTGGTTGATCTGGAGGCAGAGCTTGAATCATTAAATACATCAACATCATTTGAAACCTGCTTGCTGATACATCCAAACGTATTGCAGAACTTCCGTGACTATAATCAGTTTCTTGATCTTGCTGAGAGCCTGTTACAGGAGATGGAATTGAGTGGAATATTTCAGATTGCAAGTTTTCATCCGAAATACCAGTTTTCCGGAACAGGCCCGGATGATGCGGAGAACTATACTAACCGATCGCCATATCCGGTATTACATTTACTTCGGGAAGATAGCCTTGAAAAAGCTATTGCAAACTATACAGATGTTGATCAAATACCGGAGGCAAACATCACGTTAATGAATCAACTGGGTGTCAGCAAGCTGAATGCAATGCTTGAAAACTGTTTTGCTCATACCCGGCCGACTGACTGATGTTGTTGTTAATTCACATGGTGACTGCTCACTTTAGTACTTTGTATTGCTGATAATCACTATCTGTAAATGAGTAATCCATTCATTCCTGTGTCTGTCATGAGATTTCTTATTGCTATCGTGCTAGTCGCCTTCTCGGTCAGTGCGCATGCTTCCTGTGTCATTCTTCTTCATGGGCTTGCGCGAACTAGCGGTTCAATGAACAAGCTTGAGAAAGCACTGCTGGCCGAAAATTATCATGTCGTGAACTTTGACTACCCTTCCCGCGAAGAAACAATAGAAGTGTTGGCAGAACAGGTAGTCGGAGCTGCACTGGCACAATGTGGTGCTGAAGATCGGATCAATTTTGTTACACATTCGTTGGGCGGCATTTTAGTGCGTCAGTATCTAACGCAATATGAAATTCCAGGGCTTGATCGTGTTGTTATGCTTGGTCCACCAAATAAAGGCAGCGAAGTGGTGGATAAAATAAGCAATGTGCCAGGGTTTGATTTCATCAATGGAAAGGCAGGCAGGCAACTGGGTACAGGTCCGGAAAGCGTGCCAAAGTCACTGGGGAAAGCAGAATTTGACCTGGGTATTATTGCCGGTGCGAGAAGTATTAACTGGATTTTTTCTTACATCGTTCCTGGTCAGGATGATGGGACAATATCAGTGGAGAATACAATGCTGCAAGGTATGAATGATCATATCGTGTTGCCAGTGACGCATACATTTATGATGATGAATAAAGAAGTGATCACTCAAACAGTATACTATTTGGAAAATGGAAAATTTCAAAGGGAATCATCTTATTAAGACTTTATGGATTGCTGTTTATTTTGCGGTACTGGTCTGGTCTGGTTACCATCCTAAAGACATGTTCACATGGGTGCTGGAGGTGCTGCCTGCGATAGTCGGCGCGGTCTTATTATTGGTAACCTATAATTCTTTCCGTTTAACACCGCTGTTATATTTTTTTATATTGCTCCATTGCGTCGTATTAATGATAGGAGGCCACTATACCTACTCTGAAGTACCGCTGTTCGACTGGTTGCAGGATGTATTTGATTCGGAGCGTAATAATTACGATAAACTGGGTCATTTTATGCAAGGTTTCGTTCCGGCATTACTGGCAAGAGAGATTTTAATCAGAAAGAAGGTAGTGAACGGCGCAGTGTGGCTGGATCTATATATAGTATCCCTGTGTTTGGCCTTTAGTGCGCTCTATGAATTAATAGAATGGTGGGTGGCGCTCGCCACCGGCGGGGATGCAGAAGCTTTCCTGGGAACGCAGGGTTATGTGTGGGATACGCAGTCCGACATGATGTGGGCATTGATAGGCGCAGTGACTTGTTTGCTGTTACTCTCGAGGCGACACAATTATCAGCTGCAGGACATTATGCTGCCTCGATAGTACTAAAAAACATTGATTCAATACGTACTAATCCTGTGTTTTGTCTGATTTGTTTTTGAGAGTGTCCTGGGCTTCAAGCCAGACATTTTTTTCTGGCCATTGAGTGTGCAGGTATAGTGTTTCTACTTTTTTTCGTGCCCAGGGAGTTTTGCGAAGAAACTTCAGTGATGAAGAAATGCTGGGATCATGAGTGAAGCACCTGATTTTTATTTGCTTGCCTAACTCTGACCAGCCATATCTTTGTTCAAGCGCGGTAATGATATCTTCCAGAGTGAGTCCGTGTAGAGGGTCTTTGGAACCATGCATTATTTTGACTTGTTGTAAGGACTGGGCTTTGATGTTGTTCGCGCATCAGAGCTCTTTACCTCGGCTTTTTTGACACGAATCTTGCTACCCTGAATGTCTTTTCCATTTAAATGCCTGGTTGCGGCTTTGGCTTCACCGGGTTTGGGCATTTCAATGAATCCGAATCCTTTTGATTCGCCAGTCTGTTTATCCAGCACAATATTGCAAGACTGAATTGAGCCATATTCTTCAAATAGTGTGCGTAGCTGTGCTTCTGTGATACTGCGTTCTATATTGCGAATAAGTAGTTTCATAATAATGATGGTCATGACTGCGTAGTGGCAGGGATTTACAGGTCGTTGGCCAAGTTTACACGAGTTTGCTGCTTTCACCAGATGCAAAGTAATAAAGTCAATTTCTGCTCCCGCGTCTCTGCAGGACGTTGCAAAACCAGTCCTGATGTTGCTGAAAGCTATTATTTGTAAACAGTAAGTGGTCGCCTGAATTTTACAGAGAGTCTAGCCGGGTTGATTTGATAGATATATCTTTGTGCAATGCAATAGTGGTTGTCTTTATGTGACCAGTCAGAGGCGCCTTATGTATGCGTTATATATTCAAAAATACACCGCTATATTGCGTCTAATTAAGCACGTGATAACCCCTGCCGCTTAAGCAGCGCTTCACAACATTGATTTTATCACTTTCTCCTTTGCTTAAGCCTTTGGCGCCGCCTGTTACCGCGCCAACACCCGCACCGCGTGCTGCACCATCCGAACCATTGAGTATTGCGCCAACCGCACCACCAACAACAGCGCCGGAGACAGCTCCTCTGGTGCCTTTCTCTGTAGTTTTAACTTCGGAGCTATAGCCGCGACATTCATCAAGATCAGCATAGTACTGATTCATATCAACACCTTTTCTGTCAATAATAATCTCTTTGCTTGATGTGCAAGCTGATAGTAAAGCCAGTAAGGAAATTGCTGTGATCGATTGTTTCATTTACTTTCTCTAAATGTGGTTATTTGCCAACTCTGCAAGTCATAATTCTAACTCAGAATTATGGGAATCAATATCACGCAAGTTTAATTTTCTCGGTGTCTAGTAAAAACAACATATAATTTACTGTCATTTACTTGCAGGGATAAATTCGGTGAGATGCAAATATGACTGCTTTGGCTGCGTTCATATGCAACATCTTTGGATTTTGTTCAATGAACTTTATGACAGACTGATTGAAAGCATGTGAATTTAAACTTGCAGGATAGCAAAGAGGTTTTCCCAGGTAATTTGAAGTGTCTTTTATAGCGTTGATATATTGAACACAGGCCACACGTGAAATATCTTTGCATGCCTGGAGCAGTTCGTAGCCAGTGTAGTTAGCATCAGCTTGTGAGTGTGAAAAAATAAATACAGCGCAAAATGAAATTAAAGATCGTCTTGCCATAGCCAATTATCGGTTGTTTATTGTTGCTTGCAACTATACGTTGAATTGAAGATGCATGCATGACATGCAATATGCGCTATAAAATTTATTTACAGAATTTATCTTCATGCTAATAAAAAGAAAGCCCGCTTGAGTAAGCGGGCTCTCCATGTAGGCATATAAAGTGTGCGATGTTCTGGCAAGCTGGTTTGTATAGTGTAGTGTTGACTACGGCTTTAGAATTTTGGTTAATACCTCTCTTTTAACTAAGCGTATAAAACTCACTAGGATTACACACCCCGCCTTGCTATTTGTTTTGTGCCTACCGCGTAAAATAGCAATTAAACAGCACAATGATGACATTACTCTTGGGAAAAATATTGAGCAATTAGAAACTTTCTATATGGGCTATTGATGAATTTGATTGATGCTGTAGTAGTGGTATTAGCACTAATCAAGAACTGGTTATAACTGTATTAGCCGCAATTTGATCGTTGATGAAATGATATAAAAGTGTGCATGTATACGCAGTTTGTAGTGAAGTTTCCTTGTTGCGTAAGTATGGGGGGGGAGACAATTAAAAAATACAATTAAATTGTTGATTGTTGATGAAGTTAACACATAATAATTTCCTATTACATTAAATTAATTTTCTGCTGCAGATTAACTAATGATTGACTGGATAATGACTATAAAATACGTGCTGAGACCTGGATCTATTCAAAAAGCAAATGAATCAATGTACAGATTTAGTGCAAATGATCTCATTGAATTATATAAGGTTCATATCGATGATTGTATTGTGCTGTGTAATGATGATGCTTCTTTTGATGAAAAATTTTGTACGTATGCATCAAAAGGATACATTTTTTTATACCCGCGAAGCGATGGTAGTTATACATGGTTGCATGAAAAACAGAAATCGTATTGCCTTAATGCTGATCAGGAAGCGTGACGATATAAAATATGGTCAGCCTGTAATTCACTAATTAATCATTATCAGTGAATTGGTTACAGTCCTGGAATGCTACTTTTGATATAGGAAATATTTAATATCCGTGTATTATTAATTATGTTTATATAGCATAGATATGATTGATTTAGTCTGGTCTCAGTAACACTGCAGACTGCTAAAATTGAGCGTATATTACAAAGTGTAATATAGGCTTTAACGTGTATATAATTAGTATTTGTAAAGAATAAAAATAAAAAGCTCAAATGCCAAGTAAGTCTTGGAGAGCTGCCAGATGACAGGTCAATACAATGAAGATGATGCATTTTGTATAACTGTAGATTCATTTCTCACAAACTTTCCTCGTAAAGTAATATCACCGTATCCAGTCGGGGTTGGAATCTATCGTGGAGACTAGAGTGTCGTGCATTATGAAGGTAACTGACACAGTACGTGCGGTGTGCCAGCACACGAATGTCTATTAAATAGGGAATTTGTCGTGACTTTATCCAGGCAACTATTGAGTACACATCCAGCCTCTTTGCTGACTGGTTCCTTTGATCAGGAAATGTCGTCTCGCTCAACTTGTCTGTATTCATTTCTATCAGGCTTATGTTACTAGCTAAGCGACCTTATAATGAATTTGTTCGATTGCAGTCATTGCGCTCGCTAAATATTCTGGATACTTCACATGATGCCAGACTCGATAGCATTACAACCTTTGCAGCGCAGATTTTTGAAGCACCCATTTGTCTCATTAGCCTGGTCGATGCTAATCGCCAGTGGTTTAAAGCAGCAGTTGGACTGGATGTTAAAGAATTACCACGAAATACTTCTTTCTGTGGGCATGCTATTTGTGATGTGAATAGTAATAATCCTCAGCGTCGTATTTATGAGGTCTGCGATACAAGATTAGATCCTCGTTTCTTTGATAATCCACTTGTAGTCGGTGATCCGTGGATTCAGTCGTATCTTGGTTATGTGCTGCAATCGGAATCAGGGAGCAATCTTGGTACGCTGTGTGTTATCGACTCTGTTCCGAGAAAATATTCAGAAAGCAAAAAACAGTTACTTATACTACTGGGCAGTATGGTGGAAAATATAATTCACGGACATCATCACCTTGCCGGAATTGAGCAAAAGTTCATATAAATATGCGAAAACTGCGACTTCATGAATTGATGCCAAAGTGTTTTGTGTGTGAAACGGCGAAACAAATGTACATATAGCCGGAAACCCTGGCACTAAAAAATCAGGCTCGTTGCTACTGGAATAACGGAAACATTGATCGATCAGTTGGCAATACCGTCGAGCGAGTCTGTCTATCATTCCAGGAAATAGCATTCATTAGTATAATCTATCGCTATATCCTTCTAACCTGATTTATTCTGATGACTGTCCGAAATATTATAGTAATATGTTCTGATATAGATTATTAAATTGTACTAAGGCAATTTTATCAGGGGAAGCTAAACGACAAAATTGTTCCATAAGTCAAATTTGTTGAGCTTGGAATAAAAGCAAAACATTGACCGATAAGGAGGGCGTTATGGAAAAACTGATTGACAAATATCATTGCGAGTATGTCAAGTGCTGTGAATTATTAAACCAGTTGACTGATGAACTCGAAGGAATGCAGAATGGAAAATCTGCTGATTACCAGTTAATGCTGGATATTGTTACCTATCTGGAAAGACAATCTGATCTTTCGGTTATGAGTGAAGAGCAGATTAATTCCTGCCGCTCGGATGAGCTGAATAAAATTGCAACGCTTTTTTATGAAGAATTTACCGAGCTTAAAAATCTCACACACAGAGTTCATGACTATATTGATGCGGCAATCGGTGACTGCATGTTTGAAAAGGAACCCTTTGAATACAAACTCAAGAGTTACATTCAAAAACAGCGCAAACATCTGGATACTGGCGAATTTGTAATACTCCCGATACTGGAAGAAAAGTTATCGTGAGGTACGGTGAGAAAAGGGCGCAGTATTTTTGCATGAAGGATCGTTTCACAGATAATAGCGATCATCAGTAATAGTAGTGTCCTGGTTCATTATATTAAAAAGCTGGTTTTGTCTGCTCAAGTTTGAATGCTCTCAGCATGAGTTACAGTCAATAATGCCAGTGGACCTGTAATCGATATCGAAGCGTCTATTTACGCGGTGACAATATACTTGTCCATTAATCCAATGATTTTCATCGATGGGCTAAATAGTGCGGTTCAATAAAATTGATGCATGCATGTAGCAATGCGTACTGGTCGAAAATTAGCATAGTGGTTGTTTCTGTATTTATATTAGCGTGACCTTTTTGCAGTAGGACAAACTCTGCGTCCAAATATATGGGCTGCGCTTTCTCTCTCGGTCTTGATCTCGCTTTTTATTTTCTTCATGTCTAGTTTTTTTACCTGCTCTACGGTGGTGGTGATATCGTATTTATCCATAAATGACGAAACCGGCTCGCAAAATAAAACAATCTGGTTTCGCATAATCAGAATAGTAGGTGCTTCCTTGTTTATCCCAAACATTTGGGCGATATCCGGGTGGTTTCCGACATCTAAAAATCCTGCTGACCCGCATATGGTCTGGGGATTATTGACGAGGACCTGGGGTGCAATCGCCTGGATATTGTCTTTAGATTTATTGTAAAAAATACATATAAAAATACCTTCCCTGTTGGCTTCTTTATGAAAAGTTTCTGAATTCAACTCAAGCATTTATATACGTCCTTATCGGTAATATATGTGCATTACTAAATAATGCGTTACTCAGGCCATTAACTTATCGCAAAGTCCTTTTAGGAGTGCGTTTTCAACCGATCAATGCAACACATTGATTAAATCGTTCTGCGGGTGTTTCAAAATCCAGGGTTTGTCGCGGACGTTCATTCAGTCGTCTCGCGATGGCGTTTAACTTCACTTGTGAATGTAC